>Ga0137397_10000023_pt1 | contig 93821 bp, 60 predicted proteins | sample czorhiz116metaG_FD_106658 | JGI IMG/M metagenome (GOLD analysis project Ga0137397, IMG submission 106658) | Vadose zone soil microbial communities from Angelo Coast Range Reserve, California, USA - czorhiz1.16 metaG | ecosystem: Environmental > Terrestrial > Soil > Vadose zone | place: USA... | reverse complement strand
GTGCGTCAGCAAAAGACGCCTGTGGCTGCAGGCCCACCTCGCCATCGCCACGCTGTGGTCGAACTTCTGCCGCGGCATCACCAACCGCACCGGCACCACCCCGGCCCAGGCCGTCGCCATCGCACCGAGACGGTACCGCCCTGAAGAGGTCCTCGCCTGGAGGCAGGACTGGGGCGCTCTCAGCCCGCCCATCGACCCATGACTCACCCCGGTCAATCCGCACGCTTGTCGGGCATTTTCCTATCTCTTTCGGGGTCCGTCCGGACCGGCGGGACCGGCCGCCGCAGCCGGTTCGGCGTAAGGCTCCGGCTCGCCCGGCAGCGGCACGCCTTCCGTCCCGTAGCCGCTTGCGCCGGCAGAGTCGTGGTACTGCACGAGGTAGAAGAGGGCCCGGCCCGGCGCGGGCCTGGGCTGCGCGAAGTCTTCCTCCCACGCGGTCCCGGACATGGAGCGCGCCAGCAGACTCACCGAGCCGAGCGTGATCCGGGAGCCGCCGACGGCGAGGCTTCCCACGTCTCCCGAGAGGAGATCGTACGAAAGCGCCCCCGGCACCTGGTTCCAATAGACCTGCACCAGCCCGGCTGGCCCTCCGGGGGCGAGCCGCAGCTGCACCGGCTCTGGACCGTTGCCGAGATCGTGCGGCACCGTCACGACCGCCAGGGCCGAGCTGCCGTTGCCCGATGCGTCCGTCGCTGCATAGATGATCTGGTACGTCCGCCCCGTTCCGTCGGCCGATCGCTCCGCGCGCAGCAGGAGGCCGGTCTCTCCGGTCAGGGCGATGTCGCCGGTCGTCCGCCCGTCCCCCTCGCCCGGCGCGTCGTCCGGCTCGCTGCTCTGCACATCGACCAGGCGCGCGCGGGGGGAGGGATCGCATCGATCGGCCACCTGCCAGACCGCCCGCACGGGAACGAGGCGGTGATTGGGCGGCCAGAGCAGCGCCGGGTCGGCCGCGAGGGTCAGCACCGGCGGGGCCGTGTCCCTTACCGTGATCGCGACGGTTCCGGTGGAGGTCGCGCCGCCGAGACCGGTGACCCGCAGCGTGACCGCGTTCGGGCCCAGCGGCAGGGCCGCCTGGAGGACGGGGCCGCTGCCCAGAAGACGCTCGGTCGGCTGGCCGAAATTGGTGAACCAGTCGTAGGAGGTGATGACCGCTCCGGAGCCGGGCGGGCCGGAGAGGCTGCCGTCGAGCGTGACGGTGGACGCGCCGGCGGCCTGGCATTCCACGCTCGAGGGGGCCTGGATCACGCACGTCGGGGCCGGCAGCGGGCCTATCGTCATGCGCGACTCCCCCTGGTGGAGGAAGGGCCCGAACCGCGTCGCGGGGAGAGTCGTTCCGTTGTCGGCCATGAGGTAGAGCTCGTAGATCCGACCTGGGACGAGCGACGAGATGTCCAGATCGGCCGGGAGGCCGGGGCTGTCTTCGTACGGCACGCTCAAGGCCAAATCATAGGGGACCGATGCCTGGAGACCGTCGACGGTGGCGCCGAGCAGCAGGAGATCCGAGGAATCGGCGGGGATCTTGATGTTGCGGGCGCAGATTCGGGCGGGATAAGTCACGCCGGCCAGATCGAGAGACGGGACGAACGGAGACTCGGGGTGGTGGCAGGTGCCGCGGGCGATCAGAGTGTCGGCCTGCCCGTCGTGACAGGCGTAGCGAGAGTCCAGGTCGAACGCGAAAGCACCGCTCGCGTCGAACGAGAAGCCGAGGCCCTCCCCCTGGATTCGTCCGGTGTACCCCGACTGGCTGCAAGGGTTCGTGAACTGGGCCCGGTTGGGGATGCCGATTTCGCGGTAGGAATCGATCTCCACCGAGCCTGAGAGAAGGAGTCCCTGCGGGTCCTTCGCGAAGGCGAAGACTTCCAGGACGTCGCCGCCGTCCTGGAGAATGTCCTGAAGGGTCAGTCCCGGCTGGCAGGCATCCCCCGCGCCGTCGCCGTCGTTGTCCTCCTGCGCCGGGTTCGCGATCGAGGGGCAGTTGTCGCAGGCATCCCCCCGGCCGTCCGTGTCCTCGTCCTCCTGCCCGGGATTGAGTGTCGCGGGGCAGTTGTCGCAGAGATCTCCCGCGCCGTCCCTGTCCGCATCCGGCTGGTCCGGGTCGGACAGGGAGGGGCAGTCGTCGCAGGCGTCGCCGACGCCGTCGTGATCCTGGTCGGTCTGCAGGGGATTCTGTTTGAACGGACAGTTGTCGGTGGGGCAGAGGTTGGCCGGGAAACCCGGGTTGCCGAGACCGTCCCCGTCCGTGTCGGTGCAGGTGTCGGTGGCATCGGGGAGCCCGTCTTCGTCGCGGTCGCCCGCGCGCCCCTGGTTGATCAGGGTCATGTAGCGTTCGCCGTGGGTGAAGAAGTCCCCTTCGGTCCCGACCGGAGGTGTCGTGCCGTCGGTGAGATGGATGTCCAGATGGTGCCGGTCCTGGTCGTTCAGCGGTGGAAGAGGGATGCTCTTCGGAAGACCCGCCGTGAATGGGAACTCGTAGACCGGCCCCGCGGGTGTCGTGAACTGGACCAGGCTGAGATCGAAGTAGTTGACCAGAAGGTCGAAGCGGTCGTCGCGGTTCACGTCGTTGATGGCGCAGACCTGGATCGGCAGCGGCACGCCGAAGAGATTGAGTCCCGTCGCCCCCGAAGACGAGGGCTCGGAGCAGGCTCCCAGGCGGAGCAGGTATCTTTCGGTTGCGCCGCAGCTCAACCCGATCTGGGTCGTCGCGGAGAAATAGTCGAGGAGCATCGGCGCTCCGTAGAAGCCATAGGAATAGGCCACGCCGCCACGCCGATCGGGGAAGAGGAACCCCTGGTTGCAGCCGGGCAGGCGGTACAGATCCTGGAGCAGGGTCTGGGGTGGCTTGGTCGGATAGATGCGCAGCGTTCCCTGGAGCGGGTCGTCCTGCGGATCCCGGACGAGGACCGAAACCTCGAGATTCTCTCCGCCGTCCTCCTGCACCTCCGCCGAACCCAGGAGCGGCTGGCAGGTGTCTCCAAAGTCGGCGCTGCAGTTGTCGTCCGAGCAGATGTTGATCGGAAAGCTGCTGTCCCCCAGGCCGTCGCCGTCGCTGTCGGTGCACGTATCGATGCCATTCGGCACGCCGTCGCCGTCGAAATCGAAGGAGGTGACGAGGTCGAGCATTACGCTCACGCTGTGCGACAGAAAGCCGGAGGCGGCCAGGTCGGGGGCCCCGTCGCCGTTGAAGTCGGCGACGACAGCGCGAACCGGATCGGCCCCTGTCCGGATGCGCACGGGCAGGGCGAACGAGCCGTTTCCGCGGCCCGGAAGGAGGGAGATTTCACCGCTGACAGCGCTCGTAACCGCCAGATCGAGATTGCCGTCCAGGTTGGGATCGGTGACGACGAGATTCACCGGCCTGATACCGGCCTCGAGGATCGCGCTCTCGCGGAAGGTCCCGTCCCCCCGGCCTGAAAGAATCAGGACGTCGCCTGTGTCCGCGACGGCGAGATCCTGCGTGCCGTTCTCGTCCCAGTCGCCGACGACGATGTCCAGAGGCGGATCTCCGTCGCCGTAACCGCGGGAGAAGGCGAAGGTGCCGTCCCCCTGACCCAGATAGACGAAGACCTGGCCCATGAAGCCACCGCCGACGGCCAGATCGCTTCGCCCGTCCCGGTTGAAATCGCCCACGGCCACGCCGACAGGGTTGTACCCGACCGCGTGGTCGTCGGCCACCGAGAACGTCCCGTCGCCGCGGCCGAGCAGGATCGAGACCGTCCCGGTGCCGAAGCTCTGGGGGCTGCTGACGACGGCCAGGTCCAGTCTGCCGTCCGAGTTGAAGTCGCCGCTCGCGAGGGACGTGGCCGGGTCCCCCAGCGACATGCGACCGAGGGTGCGGAACTGGCCGTCGGGGGTGCCGAGAAACACCGACAGACCGTTGACCTCGCCGTTCACCACCGACAGGTCCGGCAGGCCGTCCGAGTTGAAATCGCCGGACAGCATCTCGCCGGGAGCCGCGCCGCTCTGCAGCCGCGTGCGCAGCTCGAACGTGCCGTCGCCGTGTCCCGAGTAGATCCAGACTTCCCCCCCGTACGTGTTCGAGATCGCCAGGTCGTTCTTCCCGTCGCGATCGAAGTCGGCAGCGGCCAGGCCGGTCGAATAGAAGGTGTCCGGAAAGGGGGGGAGCACCTTGAAGATTTCGTTGGGAGCGGCCAGGGCGGTGCCGGCGACGCAGAGAGCGACCAGGAACAACAACAACAAGATGACACGGGCAGGAAGCGGGTGCGGCATGCTGCCTCCGGAATGGTGTTCCCTATACGCCCACGATCGGCCGGTGTCCACCTCTTTCTGCGCGCGAGGGTTGTCTCCGCAACGGAGTTGGGCCAGAATGCGCCCGGAACGGAAGAGGCCGCGTCCACCTGCCGGGCCGGCGAACCATCCATTCAGGGGAAGGATCGACATGCGAAGCACGAGGGTCTTGCTGCTTCTGGCGCTTGTGTGCCTGCCGGCGTTCGGCGACACGGATCATCTGCGCGGCGTGTACGTGTCGGACATGGATCGAAGCATCGATCCGTGCGGCGACTTCTACGACTATGCGAACGGCGCCTGGCGCGCCGCCAATCCGATCCCCCCCTCGATGACGCGCTGGAGCCGGCGCTGGGCGGCGGGGGAGACGGCCAAGGACCAGCTGAAGACGATCCTCGACGAGGTCTCCGTCAGGAAGGACTGGACGAGAGGGAGCGTCGAGCAGCAGATCGCCGCCTACTACGGCGCGTGCATGGACCAGACGCGCATCGACGCGCTGGGGCTGACGCCGATCAAGCCGCTTCTGGCCGACATCGACGCCATGAAGGGGCCGGGGGACGTCCAGAGGATGATCGCGCGCTTCCACGAGATGCAGATCTTCGTCCCGTTCGGGCTGGCGTCGAACCCGGACAATCACGACCCGACCCGGGTCGTCGCCAACCTCTACGCCTCGGGGCTCGGCCTGCCGAACCGGGATTATTACTTGAAAGAGGAAGACCGGTTCAAGGAGGCCCGCGACAAGTACCGAGCGCACGTCGCCCGGATGTTCGTGCTGGCGGGATCCGACGAGGCCAGGGCGAAGTCCGCGTCGGAGAGCGTGTTCGGCTTCGAGAAGAAGCTGGCCGAAGCCTCGCTCGACAACGTGGCGCTGCGCGATCCGCAGGCGACCGATCACACGACGAGCTTCGCCGATCTCAAGAAGCTCGCGCCGCATTTCGACTGGAACGCCTACTTCACGAAGGGGGGACTGTCGAAGACCGACCTCAATGTCCGGGAGCCGAAGTTCCTGCAGGAGGTCGACCGCCAGATCGCCTCGACCCCGCTGCCGGAGTGGAAGGTCTACCTGAAATGGCAGCTCATCAACGCGGCGGCGCCCGCGCTGTCGGCCCCGTTCGTCGAGGAGGACTACGCGTTCTTCGGCAAGTACCTGAGCGGTGCAAGCGAGATCAAGCCGCGCTGGAAGCGCTGCGTCGAATCGACCGACGCCGGCCTGGGCGAGGCGCTGGGGAAGAAGTACGTCGAGCGCTACTTCCCGCCGGCCGCCAAGACGCGCATGCAGGAGCTGGTGAAGAACCTCCTGGCCGCGATGCACGAGACCATCGACGGACTGGCCTGGATGGGCTCCGATACCAAGAAGAAGGCGCTGGAGAAGCTCGCGACCTTCAATCCGAAGATCGGCTACCCCGACAGGTGGAAGGACTACAGCAAGGTCGAGATCCGCCGCGACGCCCACTGGTCGAACGTGGTCGCCGGCCGGAAGTTCGCCGTGCGGGACGACTGGGCGCAGATCGGCAAGCCGGTGGACCGCGGCCGCTGGGGGATCACGCCGCCGACCTCGGACGCTTATTACAATCCGCTCCTGAACGAGATCGTCTTTCCCGCCGGCATCCTGCAGCCGCCGGCCTTCGACATGAACGCGGTAGACGCGGTGAACTACGGCGCCATCGGCGTCGTGATCGGGCACGAGATCAGCCACGGCTTCGACGACCAGGGCTCGCAGTACGACGCGCAGGGACGGCTGTCGAACTGGTGGACGCCGGAGGACCTGAAAAAGTTCCAGGAGCGCACGCAGTGCGTCGTGGACCAGTTCGAGGGGTATTTCATCGAACCGAACATCCACCACAACGGCCGGCTGGTGCTGGGGGAATCGATCGGCGACCTGGCCGGCGCGAAGATCGCCCACCTCGCCTACGAGATCTCGCAGCGCGGCAAGCCGCCCGCCGCGGCCCTCGACGGATTCACGCCGGAGCAGCAGTTCTTCGTCGCCTGGGGTCAGTTCCGCGGCGACGAGATCCGTCCCGAGACGCAGCGTCTGATGGTGCAGAGCGATCCGCATCCGATCGCCAAGTACCGCGTCATCGGGCCGGTCTCGAACCTGGCGGCGTTCCAGGAGGCGTTCGCCTGCATGGACGGAGCGCCGATGGCCCGCGGGGCGGTGGCGAGGTGCGACGTCTGGTAGGCGCAAAAAACCCCGCCCGTGGCCTCGCGGCCCGCGGGCGGGGTTCCTGTTTTACGTCGGAAATCTATGGATTGGAGTCCGGCTTGTCCTTCTTCTTCTCGTCGGAGTCCTTTCCGTCATCCTTCTTTGGCGCGTCCTGCTTCGGCTTGTGGCCCCTCGCGTCCGCCTCACGGGCCGCCTTCCCCTTGTCGTTCCCGTTGTCCTTCTCGACCTGCCCCTTCGGCGGCTCCGATCGGCCCGGCGGCGTCGTGACGCCGCGCTGATCGCCGGGGGATGAATTCCCCGGACGGGTCTGGGCGGGCGGGGCGGGTGGGGCGTCCGGCCCGGACGGCTGGTTCGTCACGGCCGGCGGCTGGCCCGGCGCCGAGGGGGGTGCGGGTGGCGCGGGGGGTGGGGCCTCCTGCGGCGAGCGGCGCGGTCGCCCGCGTTCCGGGTACTCCTCGCGTCCGCGCCCCTGCCTGTCCTGCCCGCGGTTCGTCGAGGGAGGCTCGGGTGGCGGGGGCGTCTGCGTGTTGGTCGCGGGCGGAGCCGAGGGGGGCGCCGGCGGCTCGGGGCGCGAATCGCGCGTGCGGTAATCGCGCTGCCGGTAACGGTCCTCATCGTGCCCCGGCGGATCGGTGCGCCCCTGGGAGTTGCGGCCGCGGGGTGGATCGTGGCGGAACACGACGAAGTCGCTCCCTCTCACCTTGCCGCCGCGCGGTGTCGCGACATCGTCCGACTCGGAGATGTGGTAGCGCGGAATCGTGTGCCCCGCCGCCCGGCCGATCCTTTCGACCTGCACTCCGTTATTGACGACGCGGTTGTCGATGTAGGTGTAGTTGGTCACGTTCCTGGTGACCTGGATGAGGGTGACGTTGCGCGACGTGGGGACGATGCGTGAGCGAAGTCCGGGGTCGACCAGGTAGCGCGAGCTGGTGAAGCACCAGGAGGACGGCGCTATCGTGACGTTGAGGCTGGCCCAGTCGAGCTGGATGCCGGCCTGGACGCGGACCTGCCAGGGAAGCGGCGCCCAGCCGACGTAGCCGCCCCCTTCGTGCCAGGCGACCCAGGCGGGGCCCCACTCGGTGCCCGGGACCCAGACCCAGCCGTAGGACGGGTCCTGGTTCCAGCGACCATAGTGGTAGACCGCCCAGCCCCACTGCTCGTCGGACGACCAGGTCCAGCCGTAGTCGGTGAACACCCAGTGGCCGAGCTGGTACGGACGCCAATCGGCCTGGACGCCGTAGGGCGACCAGACCCAGCCGGGGCCCGAGACCTGGACCCACCGGCCATACGGAGCCAGATCGTCGTAGAAGGGCTCGTCCGATCCGCCCGCCGGCTCGGCGACGGGAGAAGGCTGCCCCATGGAGACTGTCTGATGATACGGGTAGGTCGTGACGCAGCCGATCGCGGCGGCGCAGCCGACAAGGACGATCCCGATCCCCCACAGCTTCATCTTCATATTTGATCTCCTCGAATCCGGTCTCCGGACGTCGTGGCCGCCTCGTCGCGAGTGGCGGCGATCTCGTTGGAATATAGATGTTGGGATCGAGGGAGGCACGCGAATTCGCCGACGGGTTTCTGACGCGCGCGAGGCGCCGGCGTGCGGCCTGTGGACAGCGACGCATCGGTTTGCTTATCATCGCGTCCCATGGGTCTGATGCGGAGTGCGTTTCTCGCAGGATCGCAGAGCCGCTGGCTGCGCGAGCGGGCCGTCAAGTACCGGTTCGTCCACAGGGCCGTCTCCCGCTTCATGCCGGGGGAGGATCTGAACGCGGCCCTCGCCGCGGCGAACGACCTGAAGCCGAAGGGGATCGGTTCGGTCTTGACCTACCTCGGGGAGAATGTGAAAGACCTCAAAGAGGCGCAGCAGGTCGCGCGCCATTACCTCGAGGTCCTGGCGCGTTCCAAGGAGGCGGCCCTCGACGCCGAGATCTCGGTCAAGCTCACCCAGCTGGGGCTCGACCTCGGACCCGCCGCCTGCGAAACCGGTCTCATGACTCTCCTCGAGCGCGCGGCCGCGAGCGCGACCTGGGTGTGGATCGACATGGAGTCGAGCGCCTACACCGACTCAACGCTCGACATGTACAGGCGCGCGCGGGCGCGCTTCGCGAACGTCGGCGTCTGCGTGCAGGCGTACCTGCGCCGCACGGAGCAGGATCTGAAGACGCTCATTCCCCTGGGCGGGGGACTCCGTCTCGTCAAGGGGGCGTACCGGGAGCCGCCCGACCGGGCGTACCCGAGCAAGCGCGACGTGGACGCGAACTACTTCTCCCTGGCCACCCGGCTTCTCGGTCGCGACGCCCGCCAGGCCGGCGTCCGGCCGATCTTCGGCACGCACGATCCGGTCCTCATCAGGCGTATCGAGAAGGCGGGGCGGGAGGCGAACCTCAGACCGCAGCAGCTGGAGTTCCAGATGCTCTACGGGATCAGGCGTGACGAGCAGACGCGTCTCGCCGCCGCGGGGCACCGGTTCCGGGTGCTGATCAGCTACGGCGACGCCTGGTTCCCGTGGTACATGCGCCGGCTGGCCGAGCGGCCCGCGAACGTCCTGTTCGTGGTGAAGAACCTGTTCGCGAACTGAGGGCGGCGCTATCTCTCTCAGCGCAATCCTTCGACGAGGAAGAGCGTCGAGAGGAACCGACGGTAGCTGTACACATACGTGCGGGCGTCGCCGGACAGAAACACGAATGATGTGTCGACCAGTCCCGCCTTGTCGGCGGGCATGAGGGTCTTCCAGGCGGTCCTTCGGCCCGTGGCCGGGTCAAGGCGGTCGACCCGGACTCCGGGCGGCGTCCGGGTGAAGACGAAGAGCGAGCGCCCGTCCTGGCTCCACATCACCGGGAAGTCGCCGGACAGGGAAACGGCGATGGGCCGGGGCTCACCTCCTCCAACCGGAAAGATCTGAAGTGGACCGCCGTTGATCGCCGCCGCCACGGATGCACCGTCCGGAGTGACGGCTCCGGCGTAGCCGGCCCCCTCGGGTGTGATCGGTTTCGGGGTCCCGCCCTCCCCCTCCATGACGTACTGCCGCTGCAGGTGACCCTTCTCGGAAGCCGTGACCAGGAGCCGCCTGCCGTCCGGGAACCAGCGGACCGTGAGGATCGCGAATCCCGGAAGACGCAGGGTGCGCGCCTCACCCGCGCCGCGCGGCACAAAGTCGATCCTGTCGGTTTCGCCGAGCGAGAAGGTCGCGGCCCATTGCCCGTCATCCGAAAGGGCAGCCGCCGCACCGTCCCCCAGCCGTACGGCGGGGGAACCGTCGGTGTTCCTCAGGTAGACGGAATAATCGGGCCCCGCGCCCTGGCCCTCCTCTTCGAACAAGACCCAGCGGCCGTCCCTGGAGAGGTCGCCCGGGCGCGACCAGTCGAGCCAGGAGAGGTCCCGCTCGGTCTCATCACCCGGGCGCGTCCCGAGAATGCCGCGCCGGCCGTCGTTGCGCACGACCAGCGCTTTGCCGGACGCCGAGACGTCCGCAACGGAAATGTCCCCCGGTGCGGCGTCGACGACCCGCGTGCGCCCCTGGAGGTCGACACCGTACAGAGAATGTCGAGAGCCAATCGGGCAGACGCTCACCCAGATTTCGTCGTCCGAGGGGGACCACGCGAGGCCCGCCGTGGAGGGAAACGCCTCGGTCAGGAACCGGACCTGGCCCGACAGGTCGACCACGGCGACGCGTCCGCGGTCGTCTCCGAAGGACGGGTGATCGATGAAGGCGATGCGCTTGCCGTCGCGCGAGAAGCGGGGCGAGCTGAGCCAGGTCTCCGTCTCGTATAACACCTTGCCGGCCGGGTACTCCAGGCGATAACGCCCGCTGACCGTGCGCGCCACGGCGAGGCCCTGTCCATCGGGCGACCAGTCGGCGTCCTGGACGTCGCTCAGCACCTGGCGGGGGACGCCACCGGACAAGGGGGCCCGCGCCAGCGTGCCGGAGCGCATCCACCCGGTCGTGAAGCGCGGGTCGAGAAGGAGCGCCATCTCGCCCGACGCGGACACGGAGAGGATCTCGCCGGACGGCAGGCCGAGCGCTCTCGATTCGGGGCTGCCGGGGCGGGTCGAGAACAGCTCGGCCGGATGGCCGTCCCAGGAGGCGGAGTAGATGACCGTCCCGCCGTCCGGCGAGAAGCGCGCCGAGAAGATGCTTCCCTGGCGGAAGGTCATCTGGCTGTAGGTCGCGGCTGCCGCGGGCGTCCGCGTCCTGAGACCGGCGTAATAAGCGGCAGCCAGGGAGAGCACACCAAGCCCGAGAGCGAGGACGAATCGCGCGCGCGGCAGGCGGTAGCCCGGCCGCACCCCCTGACGCAGCGCGGCCGGGGCCGGAGTCCCCGACAGCGACTCGAGGTCGAACGCCAGGTCGCGCGCCGACTGGAACCGTTCGTCGGGGTTCTTCTCGAGGCAGTGCTGCACGATCCGCTCGAGCCCCGGCGGGACGTCGCGGTTGAGACGCGCGATCTCGGGCGGGTCCTCCTTGAGGATGGCGTTCATCGTCTCGATCGAGGAGGTGGCCGCGAAGGCCCTTTGCCCGGACAGCATCTCGTACAGGATGCAGCCGAAGCTGAAGATGTCGGAGCGCTGGTCGGCGGGCAGGCCGCGCACCTGCTCGGGGGACATGTAGCCGGCCGTCCCGAGCACGACCCCGGTTCCGGTGTCGGCGCGCGTCGGCGTCTGGGTCAGCGCCGCGGCGGAGTCCTCGGACCGCTCGAGCTTCGCCAGGCCGAAATCGAGGATCTTGATCCGCCCGTCGGTGGTGAGGAACAGGTTTTCCGGCTTGAGATCGCGGTGGACGATCCCCTTCTGGTGCGCCGCCGCCAGCCCCTGCGCGATCTGCCGCGCGTAGTCCACCGTCTTGCGGACGGGAAGCGATCCGCCGGCCAGCCGGACCCGGAGGGTCGTGCCTTCGAGCAGCTCCGCCACGACGTAGGGGGTCCCTTCGTGGGTCCCCGTGTCGAACACGGCGAGGATGTTCGGGTGGTTGAGCTGACCGGTGGCGCGCCCCTCCTGCTCGAAACGGCGTAGCCTCTCGGGATCGGCGACGAACGAGGCCGGCAGCACTTTCACCGCCACCTCGCGCGACAGACGCGCGTCGCGGGCGCGGTAGACCTCCCCCATCCCCCCGGCGCCGAGCGGGCCGAGGATCTCGTAGGGGCCGAGCTTCGTGCCCGGTGTCAGCGGCATGGCGGCGGGAGGATATCCTGCCTCGCGCCGTTCGATCCAGCCCGGGAGGGACGCCTCAGGGCGCGGGGACACCGGACCGGGGGGCGACCGAGGCTCCTGCAGGCCTTGCGGGGGACGTGACGATGAGTATATATTGGTATATACCATGCTGCTGCTGCGCGTCGCCCGGGCGTTCCATCGCACCCGCGTGCCGTACGCCCTGGTGGGTGGCTACGCAGTCGCCCTGCACGGTGCCGTGCGGGGCACGGTCGATGTCGACCTGGTGATCCGGTTGCGCGAGGGTGATTTCCTGCGGGCCGAGCGCGCACTCTTGTCCCTGGGGCTCCACCCCAGGCTGCCGGTCACAGCGTCCGAAGTCTTCCGTTACAGGGAGGAGTACATCCGGAACCGCAGCCTGACGGCGTGGTCCTTCGTCAACCCGGCGCTCCCCTCGGAGATCGTGGATGTAATCCTCACCGAAGACCTTGCGAGGATGAAGGTCAGAAGGATCAGGGTCAGGGGTCAGACCGTGCGCGTCGCTTCCATCGAGGACCTGATAAGGATGAAACGATCGAGCGGCAGGCCGCAGGATCTCGAGGACGTCGAGGCGCTGCGGAGACTCCGATGAAGGGGGCCCCCGGCAGGCCCGTGCAGTACTTTTCGGACGAGTACCTGGCGCGCTGCCGGGAGATGTCGCCGGACGAGATCGTCGAGTTCCTGGAGAATTTCCGTCTGCTCCGCGGGGGAGAGCCCCTCTTGAGCCGGCTGATCAGCCTCAAGGTGCCGCAGGCGCTCCTGGATGCCTTCAAGCAGGGATGCCGGCTCGCGGGAGTGCGTTACCAGACGCAGATCAAGAGTCTCATGAGCGACTGGCTGCGGACCGTCAGCGCACCGCGGCGAGCAGGGCGCGGGCGCGCTCCTCGATCCGTTCGAAGCGGCCGGCCTTGAGGTCGTCGGCGTCGAACAGGGCGTGCGTGAATCCGAGGGCGTAGGCACCCGCGTCGAGCCAGGCGCGCGCATTGGCCGCGTCGACACCCTGGGTCGGGACGATCTTCAGAAACGGCAGCGGGCCGAGACAGGCGCGCACGTAGGCGGGCCCGTTGCCGGGGGCGGGGAAGAGCTTCTGCAGGGGAGCGCCGGCCCGGTGCGCGGCGAGCATCTCGGTCGGCGTGTGGCAGCCCGGGATGACGGCGACTCCCTCGGACAGCCCGGTGGAGATCACCTGCGGGTCCATGACGGGCGACACCAGGAACCGCGCCCCGCGCTTCACGGCGGTGCGGGCCTCGTCGCTCGTGAGGACGGTACCGGCGCCGACGATCAGGTCCGGGCGGCTGGAGAATTCCTCGACCAGGTCGAGCGCCCCCGGGATCGTCAGGGTGAACTCGACGATCCGGAAGCCGCCGCGCACCGCCGCCTCCATGGCGGAGACGGCGCTGTCGCGCGAGGAACATCTCAGGATCGCGGACGCCCTGACCTCTCCCAAAAGACCAACAAACTTTTCGGGCTTCATGACCGATCCATTCTACTCTCTCTGCCGCACGAGCCCGTCGATCAGCCGCGCCGCCTTCGTGCGGCCGTCGGCTGCCTGCATGTGGGCGCTCAGACTATGGAGGCGGTCCTGCATCGCCGTGTCGGCGAGCAGGGTCTCGATCGCCGCGACCAGCCCGGCGTCGGTCCAGGTGTAGCGCGGCAGGCGGAGACCGTAGCCGGTCTCCTGGACGCGCGTGGCGTTGTCGAGTCCGTCCCAGCAGAACGGCAGGATGAGCGACGGTTTTCCGAAGTAGAGCGCCTCGTTGAAGGTGTTGTTGCCGCCGTGGTGCACGACGACGTCGGAGTGCGGCAGCACCGCGGGCTGCGGGAAGAATGCCTCGACGCGGACGTTCCCCGGCAGATTGGTGTAGGCGGGGAGGTAGTCCCCGACGCTCACGAGCGCGCGGTACGGCAGCCTGCCTAGAAGGAGGATCAATCGCTTGTAGAGATCGACATCGGCCGCACCCAGGCTGCCGAAGCTTACGTAGAGGAGCGGCCGGTCGTCGTGCCGCGCGAACCGCGGGACCACGTACTCCCCTTCTCCCCGCACGCATCCCTCGAGGTACTGGAAGCGGGCGGGATCAAGAGGATACCGGCGCCTGTAGGCGAGCGGCTCCGGATAGAGCAGCAGATTCAGGTGCGGCGAGGTCTCGAAGAACTGCCCGGGCGGGTAGGACGACAGGTCGAGCGAGACCAGGAAGCCGTTGAAACGATCGTGGCACGGCCGGATGAGGCGCTGGAACTCGGCCTCGAACGCCTCGCTGCAGCGGCGGTCGGCGGCACCGCATCCGGACAAATGCGGCGGGATGTCGGGGTCGGGGATCTCGTTCTCGCTGCACGAGATGATCCGGATCCACGGGCAGCCGGCCCGGGCGATCGCCGGAAACAATATGATGTTGTCGACGCAGACCAGATCGGGCCGGATCTCCTGCAGGACCTGCCGCAGCTCGCGCTCGACGTAGACGGCGCTGTCCACCACCGCCTCCCACACCGGCACGACGTAGGTGGCGATCTGCTCGATCGGAGGGAGCCGGAAGTGCGGCAGGTGCGAGGCGATGAAGTCCTTCCAGAACTGGCTGACCCGGAGCGCGTCCATCGGCTCGGACATCGCCACCAGGCGCTCTTCGAACCCGTATTTCGAGAACACCCCCGCGAACGATCGGTCGGCGACGAACACCGGCCGGTGACCGAGGTCGCGGCAGGCCTGGGCGATGCCGACGCAGTTCAATGCGGGGCCGAAGGCGGCCTCGGGAAAAAAGACGATCGTCCTGGGCTGGCGCACGGCCGCTCCGAGTCTTTCCGACGGGGCCCCTGATCATAGCGCTTGTGCGCTCTCTGTCGTAAGATCCGGGGCGCGCCATCGCCGGCTCCGTTCGAAACCCGGCCATATCCGCACATGGACCTGAAGCCCGGACAGACACTGTCGCACTACCGCCTGGTCAAGGAGATTGGGCAGGGCGGGATGGGTGTGGTGTTCGAGGCGCTGGACGTGAGCCTGGGGCGGCACGTCGCGCTGAAGACGCTGCCGCCGGGCGTGGCGGCGGACGGGGAGCGGCTGCGGCGGTTCCAGCAGGAGGCGCGGGCGGTCGCCGCCCTGAACCATCCGAACATCGTGACGATCCATTCCGTGGAGGAGGCGGACGGAGTCCACTTCCTGACGATGGAGCTGATCGAGGGGGCGACGCTCGACGCGTCGATCCGGCGGGGCGGAATGCCCCTCGGGGACTTCTTCGACGTCGCGGTGCCGCTGGCGGAGGCGCTGAGCGCGGCGCACGAGAAGGGGATCGTGCACCGGGACCTGAAGCCGGCCAACGTGATGGTCACACGCGAAGCGAGGGTGAAGGTCCTCGACTTCGGCCTGGCGAAGCTGTGGAAGCAGGGAGCGCCGGCCGAGTCGGAGCCGACGCGGACCGTGAGGCCGGAATCGGGCCCGAGCGGGACGGTCCCTTACATGTCACCCGAGCAGCTGCAGGGGAAGGAGCCGGACCAGCGCTCGGACATCTTCTCTCTCGGGATCATCCTGTACGAGATGGCGACGGGAGAACGCCCGTTCAAGGGCGGGAGCCCGGCGGAAGTGTCGTCGTCGATCCTGCGGGACACGCCCCGGCCGATCGTCGAGCTGCGCCGCGGTCTTCCCGACCTGCTCGGCCGGATCGTGCGGCGCTGCCTGGAGAAGGATCCCAGAAGGCGCCACCAGTCGGCGCTGGATGTGCGCAACGAGCTGGAGGAGCTGCGCGAGACGGCGGATGTCGCGGGCCCGACCGGTGGCGCATCGCGCCAGGAGCCGTCGCCCGCGGGCGGGGACGCCAGGGCGGGCGGCCGGCGCGCGTCCAGCTACGTCGTCGCGGGTGTGGCGGCGCTGGCCGTCATCGCGATCGGCCTCGCGCTTCTTGTCCGCGGCCGGAGCGGTCCCCCGGCGCCGCGTGGCGGCGCGTCTCCCGCCTCCATCGCCATCCTGCCGTTCGACAACATGAGCGACGACAAGGAGAACGAATACTTCAGCGACGGCATCACCGAAGAGCTGATCAACGCGCTCGTCAAGGTGAAGGGGCTGAACGTGCCGGCGCGGACCTCGGTGTTCGCGCTGAAGGGAAAGAAGATGACGGTGCAGGAGATAGGCGAGAAGCTCGGTGTCGACGCCGTGGTCGAAGGGAGCGTCCGCAAGTCGGGCGACACGCTGCGGATCACGGCGCAGCTCATCAACGTGGCGGATGGCTACCACCTGTGGTCGGAGAGCTACGACCGGCAGATGAAAGACGTGTTCGCCATCCAGGACGAAATCTCCCGGAGCATCGTGCGGGCCCTGCAGCTGACGCTCACGCCGACCGAGCAGCAGGCGCTGCAGAAGGCGCCGACCAGCGACGTCCAGGCCTACGACTACTACCTGCGCGGCCGCAAGCTGTTCTACCTGGCCGGCCGGAAGAACTGGGAGTCGGCCCGGGCCATGTTCTCGCGGGCGATCGAGATCGATCCGCGCTACGCCCTGGCCTACGCGGGGGTCGCCGACGCCTCCGCCATGCTCTACAATTTCGCAGACAGCAGCGAGAAGAATCTGGAAGAGGCGCGCGGCGCCAGCGCCAAGGCGCTGGAGCTGGCCCCGGACCTGGCCGAGGCGCACGCCTCGCGAGGCAACGCCCTGTCGTTGGGCAAGTCGTACGCCGAGGCAGAGCAGGAGTTCGAGACGGCGATGCGGCTGGATCCGAAGCTCTACGAGGCCCCCTATTTCTACGCCCGCACCTGCTGGATAGAGGGGAAGCTCGAGAAGGCGGCGCAGCTGTTCGAGCTGGCGGCGGATCTCCGCCCGGAGGACTACCAGTCACTGTCGCTCCTGGCAGTGGTCTTCAATGCGCTGCACCGGCCCACGGACGCCCTCGCGACGCACGAGCGGTGCCTTGCGGCGATCAAGCGCCAGCTCGAGTCGAACCCGGACGACGTCCGGGCGATCTACATGGGTTCGAGCGACCTGCTGGCGCTGGGTCGAACCGAGGAGGCGCTGAGCTGGGGCGAGCGCGCCCTGGCGATCGACCCGCACGACCAGGCCACGCTCTACAACGTCGCCTGCCTGTACGCGAACGCCCGGCGCTTCCAGAAGGCGGTCGATCTTCTGGAGCAGGCCGTCGACGCCGGGTTCGCGCAGAAGCAATGGATCGAGCACGACGGCGACCTCGACCCGCTGCGCAACGAGCCGCGCTTCAAGGCGCTCCTGAAGCGGATGAAGAAATAGGACCGGCGCCTTCCCCGAAAGACCCCGCCCGCAGTCTCGCCCAGCGAATTCCTCCGTCCCCGGGGGAACTCTGTGGCCGGAGTCATGTCTCAGAGATCGACGAAGCGGTCTTTGCCGTTTCCTTTCTTTGACTTGCGAGGACCCGGAACCTAAGTTCGGGTCGGGAGACCTGACATGTCACCATCGAAGGGCTGGCGGATTCCGGGCGCGGCGCTCTTCCTTTTCTGTTTTCTCCTCGGGCTGGGCGTGGTCTCCGCGCCGGCACGGGCGAGCGAGCCGGAAAGCCAGACGGAGAACGACCGGCTGCCGCGGCTGCAGAACACCGGCGTCCTCATCCCGTGGAGCGACTTCAAGAAGATCCTGGACGAGATCCGCGCCGCACACCCGCAGCCGACCCCTGCGCCGCCACCCGTCGATTTCGCCCTGACCGCCTGCCAGGCGAGCGTCGTGGTCGGGGGGGACGAGACGCGCGCGCAGGTCCGGCTGGAGTTCGGCGTGCAGGTGCTGAACCGCGACGCCTGGGTGGAGGTGCCGGTCCTCGGCGAGGGGGTGGCGCTGTCGCGCTTCGATCTCGACGGCCGCCCCGCCAGCGCCTACAGCGAGGACGGCGAGCAGAAGGTCGCGCTGCGCGGCGAGGGGCGGCACACGCTGGTCCTGGAGTATCTGACGCAGACCGCGGACAACCGCGGCTCGCGCTCGCTCTCCCTGCGGTTCCCGCAGGCGCCGGTCGTGGCTCTCGATCTCGTCATTCCGCGACCCGGCATGGAGGTCGAGCTGCCCGGGGCGGTGGTCCGGGCCATCGAGCGATCCGGCGGTCAGACGCGGGTGCGCGGCGCCTATCAGCGGGCCGGCGATGCGTCGGTGACCTGGTCGAAGCAGGTGGAGCTGGGGGAAAAAGAGACCAAGGTCACGGGCGAGACGCGCACCCTACTGTCCATCGGGGAAGGAATGATGCGCGGCACCGCCATCGCCGCCTACACGATCCACGGGCGCGGCGTGGACGCGTTCCGCGTGGCGCTGCCGGCCGGGATCACGGTGCTCGACGTCACGGCCCAGGGGATGAAGGACTGGTCGGTCGTGGAGGAGAAGGCCGGGCGCGTCCTTCTTGTGCGGCTGAACTACGTAGCGCAGGGGAGCTACGAGCTGCAGGCGACCTTCGAGCAGGAGATCAAGGACGCCGACGCGAAGGGCACGACCGGAACCGCGGGCGCCGACGGTGTATCGGAGGTCAGAGCACCGGATCTGGCGCTCCTCGATGTCCTGCGCGACAAGGGGTTCATCGCGGTCGCCGCGGCGACCAATGTGGAGATCACTCCCTCGGCCGATCTGAAGAACGCCACTCCGGTCGATCCGGCGGAGCTCCCGGCGGACATCGCCTCGCTCCAGGGGCAGCCGGTGCTGTACGCCTTCAAGTACCTGGCGCACCCGGTCGGGATCGGGCTTCGGATCGTGAAGCACGAGGACCTGGCGGTGAAGCGGACGATCGTGGAGTCGGCGCGGCTGTACACCTACGAGAGTCCCGAGGGGCACCTGATCACGTCCGCGCGCTTCAGAGTCAAGAACAACCGCAAGCAGTATCTCGAGATGGTCCTGCCGGACGGGGCCGAGACATGGGGGGCCTACCTCGAGGACCGGCCGGTGAAGGCGGCGCGCAACGCGGCGGGCCGCGTTCTGGTCCCTCTCAAGAAGACCGCGGCCGACGCGGCGGGGGAGCTGGCGCCGTTCGACGTCGAGCTGGTCTACTACCAGCCGCGCACGGCGGGGTTCTGGGGGCGGCACCGCTTCCTGGCGCCGGCGATCGACGTGGACGCGATGGAGGTCGAGTGGCATTTCTTCCTGCCGCGCGACCGGCGCTACGGCGCGTTCGGCGGCAACCTCCACGCCGACCAGCCGCTCAACCGGATCGTCTATCTCTCCGGTGGCGCCTACAACCTGGCGTCGCGAGGGGATCTCAACGCGCTGACGGTCGGCGCGGAGTTCGGCCCGGGGAAGAAGAAGGGGGCGCCCCAGGACCAGGAGATGCTGGACCAGCTGCGCTCGCTCGGGTACATCGGCGGCGGGCCGCCGGGCGAGGCGGGAGCCGCGGACAAGGATGAGGCGGCGCGCGGACGGATTGCCGGCGAGATGAACCGGCGCGATCGTCTCGAGAACGACCTTAAGGAGTTGTCGAAGGCGGCCCCGCCGGTCGTGGAGTCGCCGGTGATCTCTCCCGGAGTCGCCGGCTACCAGATGCAGGCGAACCAGGTGTCCAACTTTGCCGTGAGCGGCGGCGTGGCGCAGCGAGGGGGGAGCGTGGCGCGCGGTGTCCTGCCGGTGCGCTTCAGCATCCCGACCGACGGCCTGCGTCTGTCGTTCAGCGGGCGCCTCCTGACCTCCGGCGAACGGGCGCGCGTGTCCCTCTCCGGCTGGCCTCTGGCGTGGACCTTCTCTCCAGCCGGGATCTTCCTGATGGCCTTCCTTCTGACTCTGACGATCCTCCGGCTGCGGGCGGGCCCGGCGTGCCCCGGTCCGCGGCCTTCCGATCGCGGCGGTGCGGCCGCCACGATCGCGGCGTCGGCCGGTCTCTTCCTCCTCTTCATCCTGAATCCCGACGGCCGGATCGCCTTCGGCTGCGGGATGACGGCGGCGCTTCTCGGGTTCTTCGCCACGAGAGTCTGGTCGGCGCGGCGGCTGGTGCTCGGACTCCTCCTGGTCGTCCCGGTCGTGGGGACCGGATTCCTCGTCGCCGGGCCGGCGCCGGCCTTCGCGGCCACGGCGGAGGCGGCGCGGCGCTCGCTGCCCGATCTGCACGAAACGAAGATCACGCTGTCCTGGCAGGACTTCAAGGCGCTGGTCGAGACGACCTACGTGCCGCCTCCTCCGGAGCCCGAGCCGCCTGCCGAGGCGGTGCTGCGATCGGCGGAGTACACCGGCCGGCTGGAACCGGGTGTCCTGACGCTCGACGGCACGCTCGCGCTCGACGTCCTCAAGAAGGGGTGGATCCGCCTGCCGCTCGCGTACGACGGGACGATCGTCTCGTTCCAGGGACAGGGGGCCATCCTGCATCGCAACGGATCGCTCCTGGAGATCCTCGCGAAGGGGCCGGCGTCGCTGACGCTGAGGCTGGCCCTGGCGTTCCCGGCGCCGGGCAACCCGGGGGAGAACCGAATCGCCGCGCGTCTGCCGGAAACGCCCCGCAACCTCCTGAACCTGGGGGCCGCGCCGATGTTCCACGATCTCCAGATCGAAGGAGGGCTGGCCTACGGGCCGCGTCAGGGGAGGCTGTACGTAGCGCTGCCGCAGAACGCATTCACGCTGAAGTACACCCTGCCGTTCCGCCGCGCCGAGGAGAGGGCCGGCGAAGAGGTGAAGCTCGAGCCGCGCGTCCAGGTGGCCGGCTATCAGCTGCTGCACCTGGGGGACGGAGTCGTGAGCGGGGTCCTGGTGCACGACTACACGGTGCGGGTGGCGAAGGTGGACCACTTCGACCTCGACCTGCCGGAGGGAGTCGTGGTGTTCGAGGCCACCGCCCCGGGTCTGGAGAGCTGGAAGATCCTGAAGCACGAGGGGCGGAGTCTCCTGCGCGTCAAGCTCCTCGCACCTCTCGATGGCCGGGTGCGGGTCGTGGTCCAGTTCGAAGGGGCGTACGACGTCAAGGCGGGTCGCCTGCCGGTGCCGCGCTTCGCCCCCCTTGCGGTCGAGCGCGAGTCTGGCTTCGTCGCCGTCGCCGCCGACGGGGCGGAGGTGGAGCTCGAGCTGAAGGGGCGGTTGCTGCCGGCCGACGTGAGCGAGATCCCGCCCGACGTCGTCGCCTACGGCGGGAACCTGATCAGCGCCTGCAAGTATTCCGAGGCGCCTGAGCAGGCGCTGGTGAAGATCGCCGAGCACGAGGACGCGCCGGTCCTGACCGCCATCATCGAGTCGCTGAACGCCACCGCCGTCCTCCTGGACAACGGCACCGAGGCGACCTGGATCGATCTCTCGATCAAGAACAACCGCAAGCAGTTCCTCGGCCTGACCCTGCCGGGGGAGGAGGTGGAGATCTGGTCGCTCCTGCTCGACGGCCAGCCGGCCAAGCCGAAGCAGACCGGGAGAACCGTGCTGGTCCCCCTGCCGCGCGGGGACGGCGAGGTCGCATCGAGGGTGTCGCTCGTCCTCCTGCGCAAGGGGCCGGAGGTCACGATGCTCGGCCGCATCGAGCCGCGCCTGCCACGCTTCGACGTGCCGGTGTCGGAAGCGCTGTGGACCGTCTACCTGCCGGACGGCAGGAAGTATGTCGTGACCGGCGATCGCTTCAAGCCGGTGGTGCAGACCGCCCCACTGCTTGCGGCCGCGAAGCCGGCGCCTTCGTTCGGGTTTCTGGCGCGAAGCGCGCCGCAGCGGGCGGACAACATGAAGCTGGACGAGGAGAGCATGCGCCAGGTGGAATCCAAGGTCGCGGCGCAGTCCGAAGCGGCGGCAGCGGGCGGCGAGTACGGCGGCATCGCCTCCGACTCGGCGGCGCGGGCGCAGGTCGAGCAGGAAGCGCGCGTGGCGCAGCAGCTCAGACAGAAGGCGGGATCGCGCAAGGGATCGCTGCCGGTGCACATCGCCATCCCCGGCGGGGTCGGCGCGCTGCCGCGCGTCACCGTGAGCCGGATGCTCCTGGTCGGGCGGGACGACAACAGCTTTTCTATCCGCGCCTACCCGGCGTGGCTCGGCAGCCTGATCGGGCTGCTGCAGCCGGGCCTGATCCTCGGTTCGGGGCTTCTGTTCGGACTGCTCCTGGCGGGCGTCGTCGGCCGGCGGCTGCTGGTGCGTGCCGCGGTCCCGGCGGCGCTCCTGGCGATTCTTCCCCTGGGCGGCCTGGGCGCTCCGGCGGCGCTCCTGCTCGTGGCCCTCGTCGCCGCCATGACCTGGGCCGCCGTCTTCGCGTATCGCCGCCTGCAGCAGCGTCTCACGCCCGCAACTCCGTAAGACGGGGTCTCGGGCTTCAACCCGCTCGTCGTGATGCGCGGCGACTGAAGCCGCGTGCCGAAGCCGGCCCGCGCGCGCGATCAGGCCGCCGGCGTCTTCTCGCTGACCCCGATCAGCTCCGCGAACTTGCCGAGGTCGATATTGCCGCCGGAGACGATGGCGACGATCGGCCCCCGCCCGGCTTTCCCGGTCAGCGCGGCCGCGAGAGGCAGGGCGCCGGCTCCTTCGGAGATGACCCGCGTCTTCTCGGCCATCAGGCGCATGGCGCGGCGCGTCTGCTCGAGGCTGACCACGATGGAGCCGTCGACGAGCGACGACATCCGCCGCCACATGCGCGGGAACAGGCTCTTGCCGCCGGCGCCGTCGACGAACGAGGCCTTCCAGGCCTCGAACACCTGGGGGGAGCCGGCCGCGAACGACGCGGCCGCGGGGGCGGCGGTCTCCGGTTCGGCGCCCCAGACCCGGACCTCCGGTTTGAGCGCCTTGACGGCGCTGGCGACGCCGGTGATGAGCCCGCCGCCGCCGATCGCGGCGATCACCGCCGCCGTGTCGGGAGCGTCCTCCAGGATCTCGAGGCCCATGGTCGCGTGCCCTGCGATGAAATCGTGATCGTCGAAGGGATGCACGAAGGTCCCTTCGACTTCGGGGTAGGACCGCTCGTCGAGCGCCTTCCATGCGACATCGAACGGCACCAGGACGAGGCGCGCGCCGAGCGCCTTCATCCGCTCGATCTTCGCGGCGGGAGCGGTCTCGATGGCGACGACCGTGCACGGCACGCCGGCCTGCCGCGCCGCATAGGCGACCCCCTGCCCCGCGTTGCCGGCGCTGATGGTCCAGACCCCCTTCCTACGCTCGGACTCCGGGAGCATCGCCACGGCGTTGGCCGCGCCGCGCAGCTTGTAGGCGTTAATCGGCTGGAGATTCTCGAGCTTCAGCCGGATGTCGGGTTGTCCTTCCCCCAGCTCGAGGCGAAGAAGTGGAGTGCGGACGATCGTCCTGGCGATGCGCTCGCGCGCCCGGCGGATCTCGTCGAGCGTGATGGGGCGGACTTCAGGGATCGGCATGTCGGGCTCCCGCGTTCGCTCGTGCGTCCCTCATTCTACCTCGTGCGTCACGGCCGGATCTCGACCTCCCCCTCGATCTCGACCGGGAAGTCGAAGGGGAGCTCGGCCATGCCGACGGCGCTGCGCGCATGGCTTCCGACTTCGGGGCCGAACAGCTCGAGGATGAGATCCGAGAAACCGTTGATGACGCTCGGCTGCCGGTTGAATCCGGGCGCCGAGTTCACCATGCCGAACACGCGCTGCCAGTGGGCGACCCGATCGAGGTCGCCGAGGGCGCGCTTGAGGCTGCCGAGCATCGACAAGGCGGTGAGCCGGGCCGCGGCGTATCCCTGCTCGACCGTGAGGTCCAGGCCGAGCTTTCCGAGCGGCTCGGCGATCGAGCCGTCGGCGTTCTGCGGGCCGTGACCGGAGAGGAACGCGCGCGAGTCGACGATCCTGACGAACTGGAAGGGCAGGACGACTCCGGGCGGGACCTTGAAGGGCGCCGGAAGCACGAGCCCGAGCCGGGTGAGCCGGTCTTCGATTCGAGGCATGGGGTGCTCCCGGGTCAGGAACGGAAGAAGTAAAGCAGGACTCGGTGCTGCGTGTCCAGCCGGTGTCGCGCGGCTTCAACCGCGACTGCTCGCGGAGCGAGGGCTCCAACATCATTCCCACCTCTCCCAGGTGGATGCCTAGAGCGTGGGCTTTGTCAGGCGTGCCTGGCTCCGGGCGCTCGTGCGGACAGCTGCCGGCCCTTGGCGCAAGGACTAGCGGGCCCGATGGCTTTCAGACCCCGACTTTCTTCCCCCGATTCTGCTCGTCCAGCCATTTCTTGAGCGGCGCGAAGTAGTCGAGGATGGCGCCCGCGTCCATCTGCCTCTCGCCCGTGAGGGCGTAGAGCTCCTCGGGCCAGGGACGGCTCTGCCCCATCTCCAGCATCGCCTGGAGCTTCCTGCCCGCCGCCTTGTTGTCGTAGATCGAGCACTGGTCGAGCGGCCCGGTGAAGCCGGCCTCGCGGCACAGCGCCCGGTGGAACTGGAACTGCAGGATGTGGGCCAGGAAGTAACGGGTGTATGACACGTTCGCCGGGACGTGGTACTTGGCGCCGGGATCGAAATCGGCCTCGCTGCGGGGAACGGCGGGCGCGACCCCCTGGTACTTGAGACGCAGGTCCCACCAGGCCTTGTTGTACCCCGCCGGCGTGACCTCGCCCGAGAAGACCTTCCAGCGCCACTGGTCGACGAGGAGACCGAACGGCAGGAAGGCGATCTTGTCGAGGGCCATCTTCATGAGGAAGCCGAGGTCGCCGCCCGGCGCGGGATCCTTGTCGAGCAGGCCGATGCGCTTGAGATAGGCGGGCGTGATCGACAGGGCGATCGTGTCGCCGATCGCCTCGTGGAAGGCGCCGTTGGCGCCGGCCCGGAACATCCCGGGCTGGCGGTTGTAGGCGCGCTGGTAGAAGTTGTGCCCCAGCTCGTGGTGGATGGTGCGGAAGTCCTCGTCGTTGATCTCGATGCACATCTTGACGCGCAGGTCCTGCCCGGCGTCGATGTCCCAGGCGCTCGCGTGGCAGACGACGTCGCGGTCGGCCGGCTTCTTGAAGAGCGAGCGCTCCCAGAAGGTCGGCGGGAGGGAGGCGAAGCCGAGCGAGGTGAAGAAGCCCTCGCCGTAGCGCACCATCTGCAGCTCGTCCACCTTCCGGGCGCGCAGGAGCTCGGTCAGGTCGTAGCCGGGATCGCCTCCCGGCGGGGCGACGAGCGGGTAGATGTTCCCCCACTGCTGCGCCCAGATGTTGCCGAGCAGATGGGCGGGGATCGGGCCGTCCGGCGGCACGAGCGCGGGGCCGTACCGCTTGACGAGCTGCGAGCGCACGTACGCGTGCAGCGACCAGTAGAGGGGGGCGACCTGCGTCCACAGCCGCTCGACCTCGGCGGCGAAGGCGTCGGGGGGCATGTCGTAGTTCGAGCGCCACATCGCGCCGAGGTCCTTGAAGCCCATCTCGTGCGCTCCCTTGTCGGCGAGCTGGACGAAGCGCTCGTACTTGGGGCGCATCGGCGGCGAGACCGTGTGCCAGCCGCGCCAGACGTCGAGGAGCTGCCGGGAGTCGCGGCTCTCCGCCATGATCCGCGTGATGTCGTTGATGTCCAGACAGCCGGGACCGGCGGCGCCGCCCGGCTGTCCGGGGGAACCGGTCCCGGGCGGGCAGTACTTCCCTTTGCCATAGGTGCTCTCGAGCCAGGCGCTGATATCGGTCAGCTCGGTCTGGTCGGCCGGGTTGTTCGGAGCCGGCAGCTCGACCGCCAGCCTGAGCAGGTCGAACTTGCGCCGCACGTCGTCGGGAAGCTTCACTCCGTCGAAGCGCTTCGCCTTGATGGCTTCGGACGTGACTGCGGCGATGAGGTCCTTCTTGGCCTCCGCAGCGATCTGCTCGGTGTCCTGCGTGATGAAGTTCTGCTGCACCCAGTCGGAGCGGTCGCTCCTGACGCTCAGCTCGAGGAGGCGCTTCTCGACGTCTTCGATGAACGTCTTCGCCTCGACGGCGGTCGCCTGCCGTCCGGCGGGCGGCGGCGCGCCGGGCCTGCCCGCGGGTTTCGGCGGCGTCGCGGCCTTGGGGCCGGGAGCGGCGCCGGTCGCGAGGACGAGACAGACCGCGAGGGCGGGGAGTGTGATGGGCGAGCGCCGGGGGGAGTGCTCGGTCATGGGCACCTCGTAAGGGGAGAATCGGGTCCTGGTGTCGCGAACGACGGACGTTAATCCGGCCGCGGGCGCGGCGTCAAGGAGGTGCGTCCGGGCGCGGCGGCCTCCCAGGATTGACCCGGAAGGGTCCGATCGCATATACGCTAGGGCCGGCGCCACGGGACAATGACCCGGAAGGGGTGAGGCGCCAGTCGGATCATCGAGGTGGCCATGACCGGCGTCATCCGCGACGAACGGATGCGGCAGCACGGCACCGCCATCTTTTCCCCGGGGAGGTCGTGAACCGCGACCTGTCCGGCTGGTTCCGAGCGCTCGTCGCCTCGTGTGGTCTGACCGTGCTGGCGCTCCCCGGCTGCTCGATCAAGAGGTTCGCGATCAACCGGCTGGGGGACGCGCTCGCCGAGAGCGGCGCGACCTACGCCTCGGACAACGATCCCCAGCTCGTTCGCGACGCCCTGCCGTTCGCCCTCAAGCTCGTCGAGAGTCTCCTGGAGCAGAGCCCCCGGCACCGGGGGCTCCTGCTGGCCGCGGCGGGCGGCTTCACCCAGTACGCGTTCGCCTTCGTGGAGCAGGACGCCGACGAGACGCAGGACCACGACGTGGCGGCGTCCGCGACGCTGCGCGTCCGCGCGCGGCGGCTCCTGTTGCGGGCGCGGGACTACGGTCTGCGCGGCCTGGAGACCGAGCACGAGGATTTCGCGCGGCGCCTGCACGCCGATCGGGCCGCGGCGCTGCGCGACGCTTCCGTCGACGATGTCCCGTTCCTGTACTGGACGGCGGCCGCCTGGGGGGCGGCGGTCGCGGCCGGCAAGGACGACCCCGACCTGCTCGCCGACCTGCCGCTGGTGGAGGGGCTCATCCGGCGGGCGCTGGAGCTGAAGCCCGATTTCGATCATGGCGCGATCCACGAGTTCCTCATCTCCTATGAGGGAGGACGCACCGAGGCGATGGGCGGCTCGATCGAGCGGGCCAGACTCCACTTCGAGCGGGCGATGCGGCTGTCGGAGGGGAAGCGGGCGCAGCCGCTCCTGTTGCTGGCGGAAACGGTGGCGGTGCGGCTTCAGGATCGGAAGGAGTTCGAGGCGCTCCTGAGGCGCGCACTCGAGATCGATCCGGACGTCCGTCCGGAGTGGCGTCTCGCGAATCTGGTCGCCCAGCGCCGGGCGCGCTGGCTGCTGTCGCGGGCCGACCTCCTGTTCGCGGAGTAGGAGCGCGGCATGACGAGGGACCTGGATCGATCGAGAGGCCCGCGGCCGGACCGGCCGCCGCCATGGCCCCGGCGCGCGGCGCCGGTCGTTCTCCTCTGCCTGGGCGCGCTCCTGGCGCGCGCGATCCCCGCCTCCGCGGCCCAGGACACGCTCATCGTCAAGCTGGGGACGTCCGCCCCCGAGGGTTCATCCTGGGACCAGATCTTCAAGGAGATGGGGGAGAAATGGAAACAGGCGACCGGCGGTACCGTGACCCTGCGGATCTATCCGGGGGGCGTCCTGGGGGATGAGCCGGATCTCGTGCGCAAGATGCGTGTCGGGCAGATCCAGGCGGCCGCTCTCACGGCGGCCGGTCTCTCCGGTATCGACGCGTCGGTGGCCGCCCTGCAGATCCCGATGATGTACCGCTCCTATGACGAGCTCGACTACGTGCGCGAGCATCTTCGGCCGGCGCTGGAGAAGAGGCTCCTCGAGAAGGATTTCGTGGTCCTGAACTGGGGGGACGCCGGCTGGGTGATGTTCTTCGCCAAGGAGCCGTTCGGGACACCCGACGACGTCAGGAAGATGAAGCTGTTCGTCTGGGCGGGGGATAACGACGCCGTCGATCTCTGGAAGACGGCGGAGTTCCACCCGGTGCCTCTGCCGTCGACCGAGATCCTGACCGGATTGCAGACCGGGCTCATCAACGCCTTCGATACGACACCGCTCCTGGCCCTTTCGTCGCAGTGGTTCGGGCTCGCGCCGCACATGCTGGATCTCAGATGGGCGCCGCTCGTGGGGGCGACCGTCATGACGAAGAAGGCGTGGGATCGGATCCCGAGCGGCGCCCGACCGGCCGTCCTGAAGGCGGCGGCGGAGGCGGGCGAGAGATTGAAGGGGGACATCCGCGCGGCGAACGACAAGGCGATCGCGGCGATGAAGGAGCACGGGCTTCGGGTGATATCCTCGACCCCCTCGATCGAGGCCGCCTGGCAGAAGACGGCCGAGGAGATCTACCCGAAGATCAGAGGGACGGTCGTCCCGCCGGCGGTGTTCGACGAGGCGAGGCGCCTGCGCGACGAGTACCGCGCCGCTCCCGGCAAGGGTGCTGTCGGGTCCGGCGGATGACCCACGAGATCCTCGCCGGCACCGGTGCGAGGCGCGTCGCCGACCGCCGCAGGGCGGGGTGGCGCACACTCTTCCACCGATCGGAAAGCATCGTCCTGGCGCTGGCGCTCGGCGCGATGGCCGTCGTGCCCCTCGCCGAGATCGTCCTGCGCACCGTCTTCCGCTTCGGCATTCCCGGCTCGGCGAGCCTCGTGCAGCACCTGACCCTCTGGGTCGGGATGCTGGGAGGGGCGGTGGCGGCGCGCGAGGATCGCCTCCTGGCGCTGTCCACCGGCTCGTCGCTCCTGAAGGGCCGGTGGAAGACGGCGGCGCGCGTCTTCAGCGGCTCCGTGGCCGCGTCGGTCGCCGCGGTCCTGTGCGCGGCGAGCGTGCAGTTCGTGCAGACGGAGAGGGCGGGCGGGGACGTGTTCGTGGGGCGTGTCCCGCTCTTCGTGGTCGAGCTCATCCTGCCGATCGGCTTCTTCGCCATCGCGTTCCGGCTGTGGCGCCACACCTCCTACACGCGGTCCGGGCGCGCCGTGGCCGCCCTCATCGTGGGGGCGGCGCTCTACCTCGTGGCCCGGCCGCCCATCGATCCCGATCACCTGGTCGTTCCCGCCTTCCTGGCCCTGCTGCTGGCGACGGCCCTGGGGGCGCCGGTGTTCACGGCGCTCGGCGGGGCCGCGATCATCCTGTTCTGGGGGGCGGGGGAGCCGATCGCCTCGATTCCCGTCGAGACGTACCGCCTGACCGTGTCGCCGACGCTCCCGACCATTCCGCTGTTCACCCTGGCCGGCTACTTCTTCGCCGAGGGAGGGGCCTCGAAGCGCCTGGTGCGCGTGTTCCGGGCGCTGGCGGGCTGGGTGCGAGGCGGTCCGGCGATCGCGACGGCCCTCGTGTGCGCCTTCTTCACGTCGTTCACCGGGGCGTCCGGCGTGACCATCCTGGCGCTGGGGGGCCTGCTGATGCCGGTCCTGGTGCAGTCGCGCTACTCGGAGAAGAGCTCGCTCGGGCTCCTGACCGCCTGCGGCTCGCTCGGTCTGCTGTTCCCGCCCAGCCTGCCGGTGATCCTGTACGGCATCGTCTCGCACACGCCGATCGACCGGCTTTTCCTGGGAGGATTCCTGCCGGGAATCCTGATGCTCCTGATCGTCGCCTGGTGGGGCGGCCGCGAAGGAGTGCGATCCGGCGTCGCGCCCCAGAGGTTCGACGCGGCCGAGGCCGGGCGCGCCCTGTGGGACGCGAAGTGGGAGCTGCTGCTCCCGGTGATCGTCCTGGCTGGCCTGTTCGGTGGGTTCGCCACCCTCGTCGAGGCGGCGGCCCTGACGGCGCTCTACGCATTCGTGGTCGAGACCTTCGTCTACCGCGACCTTGGCGTGAGGCGGGACGCCGCGCGCGTCATGTCCGAATGCGGCATCCTGGTCGGAGGCGTTCTTCTGATCCTGGGCGTCGCGCTCGGCTTCACCAACTATCTGATCGACGCCCAGGTGCCGGCCCGCGGCGTTCTCTGGGTCAAAACGACAATCAGCTCGCCGCTCGTCTTCCTGCTCCTCCTCAACCTGTTCCTCCTGGTCGTCGGCTGCCTGATGGACATTTTCTCCGCCATCGTGGTCGTCGCCCCCCTCATCGCCCCCATGGGAGAAGCGTTCCATATCGATCCGGTCCACCTCGGGATCATCTTCCTGGCCAACATGGAGCTCGGCTACCTGACCCCTCCGGTCGGCATGAACCTCTTCCTGTCCTCCTACCGCTTCCAGAAGCCGCTGATGGAGGTGTACCGGGCGGTCGTGCCGATGCTCCTCGTCCTGCTGTTCGGCGTTCTGATCATCACGTACGTTCCCGCCCTCACCACGCTGCTGCCGAGGTGGGCGGGGCGCTGAGACCACCCCGAAAACCCCCGGCGGCTGGCCCCTTTTCAGTCGTCTTGTCAAAAAAGCATTGACAGGCGGAGCCGCCCGCCGGATACTCGGGGGCAACATTGCGGGGACCCGGGCCGGCTTCGGCCCGAAGCGTGCGGGGGACAGCCGACTTGCGACACAAAGGGATTACCGTAGCACCGGTCGTGTGTGCCCTGGCCGGTGCGCTCTTCCTGGGGCTGCCCGAGGCGGGGGCCGCCAGCCTGAGCACCTACCCGGACGAGAGCGGTTTCCTCGCCGCCATCGGGACGCCGTTCAGGCTCGAGACGTGGGACGGCCTGCCCGCCGGGACGCGGGTCACGACCCAGGTGCCCGGCGTCGTCATCTCGTCGCCCAATTCTTCGAACCGGAACTACATCCCGATCCACGTCACCACGGCCACCGGCGCCAACTCGCCGCCGAACGTCCTCGCCGGGGGCAATGTGCGAAGCAGCAGCACGCCGCCGCAGATCATGGTCCTCGACGTGAGCACGATCGCCCGGGGCTTCTCGTTCTATCTCACCGACCAGGACCCGGCGGCGACCGGCGTGACGGTGAAGCTCGATCTGAAGGATGGCTCCAGCCCGACATTCAGCGTCAGCAATCCTCACACGAGTCAGAGCACCCCGATCTTCTTCGGCGTCACCTCGGACACACCGATCAACCGCGTCACCCTGACGGCGGGGTTCAAGCAGGGAGGGAAGGGTGGGTACGTGGCGTTCAGCATCGACAACCTGATGCTGGGCCTGTTCTGCGCAGGGGACGCGCAGGCCCCCGTGTGCACCGGCCAGCCGGCCTCACAGGGCGGCGCTCTGGTGATCAGCGGCCACGCGACCGACGACGGGGCGTGCGACACCGGCATCGCGAGCGTGGCGCTGGCGACCGGCGCCGTGAATGTCACCCTGACCCCCGACCCGGGCTTCACCCCCGGAGATCCTTCGCTGAGCTTCATCGCCTCGCCGACCGACCGCGCCCTGGACAGCCGGGGGACGGTCGTGGTCACCGACGAGGGAGGTCACACCTGCACCGTTCCAGTCTCCCTCCGGCCGGTGCCGGCGGGACCGACCATAGGCCTGGTGCTGTGCAGCGGCGACGGCTTTCTGTTCGAGGTCAGCAACGCCAATCCGACGCCGCCCGGGACCTCGGCCTGCAGCGCCGCCCTGCCCTCGGAATCCGACCCCGCCTTCCCGCCCGGGTACACTCCGTCGCCCGAGGAGGACCCATTCCCGTGCCGCGTCCTGACGATCGAGTCCCCCATCGCCGGTCTGACGGACATGACCTACAAGAAAGACGGCACCTTCGACCCGCGGCTGCGCCTGCTGTTCTCCCGCTCGGAGGACGGCGGCGTCTCGTTCCCGCCGTTCAGAGATGTCACCCAGTCGGTCGAGCCGATCCTGAACATCGATCCCGATCCGACGCGCGCCAAGGGTGCGGCGCAGTGGTCGCCGGTGAAGGTGGCCTGCGCCCTGCAGGGGACCGTCGACTGCTCGACGATCGATCCGGCGTTCGACTTCGACCAGGACGGATACCCGCTCTGTCCCGCGGTGGGCTCGGGGATCCTGGCCGACTGCAACGATCAGATCGCCACCATCCACCCGGGCGCCGTGGAGACCTGCAACGGCCTGGACGACGACTGCGACGGCCTCATCGATGAGGATGATCCGGGCGGCGGGGCGGCCTGTTCGGTCGCGGATCGAATGGGCGCCTGCGCGGCGGGGACCACGGTCTGCATCGACGGCCGGCTGGAGTGCCGGCAGACCGTCTTTCCAAGTCCCGAAATCTGCGACGGCATCGACAACGACTGCGACGGGACTACGGACGAAGGGCTGGGGACGACCTCCTGCGGAGTCGGCGCCTGTCGAGTGACCGTGCAGAACTGCGTCGGCGGGGTGGGCCATGTCTGCACTCCGAACGCTCCGAGCCCGGAGACCTGCGACGGTATCGACAATGACTGCGACGGGCTGATCGACGACAGCCTGTCACCCCTGACGTGCGGGGCCGGAGTCTGCGCCCGCACGGTCGCGAGCTGCATCGGGGGCGTGCCGCAGACGTGCGTGCCGGGCACGCCGGGCGTCGAGATCTGCGACGGCATCGACAACGACTGCGACGGCCTCACGGACGAGAGCTGGACCTTCGGCGGCTACCAGCAGCCGGTCGAGCAGGACGGCAGCGGGGCCTATCACCGCAGGCAGACGATTCCGTTCAAGTTCCAGCTCACCGACTGCGCCGGAAATCCCGTGCCTGGAGCGGTGGCGACGATCGAGGTCTTCTTCTACGCCAACGGTGTGGTGGGAACCAAGGTCAAGGACATCACCTCGTCCGGGCAGGCGAACACGGACAACCTGTACCGCTTCGACCCCTCCGGACACCAGTACATCTACAACCTCTCCACCTTGCCGCTGTCGATCAACACCACCTATCTGGTGCGCACGCGCATCAGCGACGGCACGACGCACGACGTCCTGATCTCCATCGTCAAGTAACCCGGGCGCCGACGCGCCGATATCAGTTGCCGCGCTGCCCTTTGGTGGGGCCGGTCATCGCCGGCCGATGACCGCGCGTGACCTCGTGCGGTCCTGCGGACGTGGTGTCGGCCCCCGCCACGTGCGACGGTCCCCCGTCGAGAATCTCGATCGTCTCGGCCTTGACGAGGGCCTGGATCGATTTCTGCTCGAGCGCCGAGTCCGGCACCTGCCCGCTCCTCCCCGGTCCGAGATGCAGCACCTTGCCACCGGAGAACGTGATCTTGAGCGGCTTGAAGGTCTTGTTGCGTATCGTCTTCACGGGTTCAGCTCCTCCGCACCGCCGGCCGCGAGTGACTCCCGCGGCGGGCGGCATTATGGCAGAACCGGGACGCTCCGGGTCCTCAGGCCCTGAAGCGCCTGCCGCCGGCCGCCGGCGCGCGCGAGGGGGCGGGGGCGTCGCGCTCGGTCCTGGGCATGAGGCGGCCGCAGGCGCGCTCGAAGCGATCGGTGAGGACGCGGCGCTCGTCTTCCGGGACGTAGCCGATCTTCTGCCAGGCCGCCTGGGCCTTGCGCACCTCTTCCGCGGCCGCGCGCTGTTTCGTCTCCTCGGCGACCCTGCCGCCGATGGTGTTCGAGGCGAGCGCCTCACGCCACATCGTCGCGAGGCGGGTGGCCGGCGACAGAGACTGATCCACGGCGGCCCCCGGTCCGGCGAGGAGACGCTCCAGCCGGGCGCACAGGTCCTCCATCCGCAGGCGGTTCGTCCCCGTGTCGAACGGCGTCCCTTTCACGGCGTCCGGGTGGGTCGCGATGAGCGTATCCAGGGCGCGGTTGAAGCGCTCCGTCAGCAGGGCGGCGTGCTCGCGCGGCAGGGGCGGGCTCTTCTGCCAGCGGGTCCAGGCGGAATCGATTCCGCTCACGAGGTCCCCGGCCGGCGGGGGACCGGACGGAGACGCCGCCGCGGCGTCGGCGGGAGCCGGAAGGAGCGCCTCGAGGTCGCGGCAGATCGCCTCGCGCGCCGCCGCAGCCAGCTCGCGTTCGATCTGGTCGCGTCTCTTGTAGCGCTCGAAGAACCGGTCGCAGGCGGCGCGGAAACGCTGCCAGACCGCCTCGGAGCGGTTGGGGCGCACCGGTCCGACCGCCTTCCAATCGATCTGCAGCTTCTTGATTTCGGCGGCGGTCGTCTTCCAGTCGGTCGAGTCCGCCAGGCTCTCGGCACGGGCGCACAGCGTCTCCCTCGCCTCGAGGTTCCTGGCCCACTCCTGCTTCCGGCGCACGCGATCCTCGTCGCGGCGCGTGAAGAACCGGTCGCAGGTGCTGCGGAAGCGCTCCCACAGCGCCTTCTCCTGGCCTCGTCCCGCCTGCCCGATGGTCTTCCATTCGGCCTGCAGCACCTTGATCGCCTCGGCCGACCCCGTCCAGTCGGTCGAATCGGCGAGACTCCCGGCTCTGTCGCACAGGGCGATTTTCTTCCCGGCGTTGGCGGCGTGCAGCGACTCCTGCCGTGCGCGCACCTGGTCGGCGGCGGCCTTGAAACGCTGCCAGAGGGCCTGCGATCGGTCGGGCTCCGCCTCGGCCGCGGTCTTCCAGCGCTCCAGGAGGTCCGGCAGGCGGCGCGCCGCGGAGTCGGCGTCCTCGATCTTGAGGAGATCCTCGGCGCGGGCGCACAGCTCTTCCTGCACGTTCGTGTTGGCCCAGCGCTTCCACTTCTCCCCCTCGCGCAGCTCCAGGGCCCGCGGAGCGAGGAGGGCGCGCGCCGCCTTGAGGCGATCGAGGATCCGATCGTGGTCCCGCCGGGACGGCACGGACGGCACGTCGTCCAGGGCCGCGCGCACCTCGCGCAGGATCGGCTCGGCCTTCTTCAAGGAGAGCGTCTCGCTCTCGAGCAGACGCTCGGCCCGCTCGCAGAGCCGCTGCAGCCGCTCGAGGTTGGCCGCCTTGTCCCGCGCCGCCTCCTGTCGCTTCTGCTCGCTGTCGCGGCGCGCCGCCTCCTCTTTCTCCTGATGCTGCGCCCGTTCGCGCTCCCGCACGAACGTCTCGTAGCGGCACTGGCACGCCTTGCGCGCCTCGTCGAATTGTCCTCCGAGGGCACGCGCCTCCGCCAGGACCTCGGCCTCGATCGCGTCGGCGGGCCGGGTGCTGTCGGGCGCCTCGATCCGGTTCCACTCCCAGCAGGCGTCGTCGAGCAGACGCGGCGCGTCGTCCCCCTGCGCGGCCTCCACCGCCGCGATCAGGGCCAGGCGGGGTGCGATGTGCCGCTCGCGGTGGACGCGCGCGTCCTCGTCGTGCCGCAGGCGCTCCTCGCGCGCCCCCAGGTTGCTTTTCAAGCGCTCGCGCCCCGCCAGGATCGCCGCCTGGAAGCGTTCGTCGAGATCGTCATCGACGCCGGGCACGAGGTCGGTCCAGGCGTCGTGGGCGGCGCCGAGGTGCTGGGCGAGCGACTCGCATTCCGCCGAGCGGGCGAACGACTCCGCCTCCTCGCACAAACGGAGCTGCCTGCGCCGGTCGGTCTTCGGGCGGACGGCCGGGCCGGCCGCCGGTTCCTGTCGATCGTGCAGGAGGGCGCGGGCACGGCGCACGACGGCGTGGCTCTTGCCGTGCCCGGCGACCTCGTTCAGGAAATCGGCGTCCGGCGCGGGGGACGAGGCGGCGCCCGCCGCCTCACCCGGAAGCGCGAAGCGCTCCGAGCCGGTCAGGTGCTCCAGGGCCGACAGGGCGGCGTCGTCGTGGGGGCTCTTCAGGGCGACGGCGCACAGCTCCTCCCGGATCGCCGCGGCCGCGGCCTGGTGATCGACCAGATGCTCGAGGGCGTCGAGTCGCACGACGGCGTGCCGGCCGTGCCGCGCGATGCTGCCGAGCGCCTTGAGATCGTGCAGGCGCAGCAGAGCCGCGCGGCTGACCGACTCGTGGACCCCCGAGCGCGCCACCTGGGCGATGAGTTTCGAGTCCTCGATGGCGGAGACGGCGGTGGCTCCGGCCGCCTGGTCCGTCCCCTCCAGGGCGAGGGACAGGAGCGCCGCGGAGGCCGCCTCCCGCACCGGACCGTCGGGGTCGGAGCGGCACAGTTCGGCGAGCAGGGACGGATCGACGAGCCGACGCACGGCGTCGCGTCTTACCCGGGGATCCGGGTCCTTCCAGCCGGGGTGCGGCCGGAGGCGCTCGAACAGTCCCATTCGTCCAGTCTCCGATGGCAGGGAATTGTACGCGCTTCGGCGCCCGGGACAACAGCGAGTTTTCGCCGCGGACCGCGGAGTCAGCGGCGGCTGCAGGTCCCCAGGAGCTCCGCCTCGGCCAGAATGTGCCCCCGCATCGCCCGGTCGAGGTCCTTCCGGGTGGTCGTGTCCGGGAGATCGAGCGTCACGTCCAGCGCGTACAGCCTGAAAAAATAGCGGTGCGTCCCGGACGGCGGGCAGGGACCGCCGTATCCCGCGCGCCGGAAGTCGTTCATCCCCTGCCGGGTACCATCCTGGAGCGCGGCTTTCTTCGGGAGGTTCGCCGGGAGCGAACCCACGCCGGCCGGGATGTTCCAGGCGACCCAGTGGATCCACGTCCCCACCGGGGCGTCCGGGTCGTCCGCGATCAGGGCGAGCGATCGGGTTCCCGGCGCAGTCCCCGTGAAGGAGAGCGGTGGTGAGATGTCCTTGCCGTCGCAGGTGTATTCGAGCGGGATCGGGGCGCCGTGGGCGTATGCCGGACTCTTGAGTTCCATCGTGGTTCCGATCCTACACGCAGCGAGGGCGCGCCGCGCCCAGGGACGGCCTCGCGGCGTCACCCTGGGGTAGAGTGTCGGCGCCGTGCAGACTCGAAGACTCGTGTGGGTCGGCCTCTTCGCCCTGGCGATGGCTTTCGTCGAGGCCGCGGTGGTGGTGTACCTGCGCCGCGTCCTCGGGGTCGTCGATCTGCTGCGCGACGTGGCGGTCTACGACCCCGCCATCGCCCTGACCGAGATCGGACGCGAGGCGGCCACACTCTTGATGCTGCTCACGGTGGGGTTCGCCACGGGGCGCTCGCTCCAGTCCCGCATCGGTTTCGCGCTGTTTGCGTTCGGCATCTGGGACATCCTGTATTACGTCTGGCTGAGGCTCCTCCTCGGCTGGCCGCGGTCGCTTCTGACTGAGGACGTGCTGTTCCTCATCCCGGTGCCCTGGTGGGGACCGGTCCTGGCGCCGGTCCTGATAGCACTCCTATCGACCGCGTTCGGCGCCGTTCTTGTGGCCCGCGACGAGACGGGACGCGCGGTGCGCCTCGGCGGGATCGGGTGGACGGCGCTTCTCGCCGGGATGACGATCGTCCTCTACACGTTCATGGCCGACGCGATCAGCGCTCTTCCGGCCAGCGCCGAGGAGCTCGGCCGGCTGAAGCCGACCTCCTTCCTCTGGGCGCCGTACGTCGCCGGTTTCACTGCGATGGTGTTCGCTCTGTGTCGCGCGGCCCGGCCGGCATCGCGCCGGGAATCCCCCTGCGGGAGCTGAGGAGAGGCTGACTACCTCCGGCTGCTTCCGTCGCCGCCCCAGATGGCTCCGTCGTCGGTGACGGAGCCGCTGGTCGAGCTGAGGGATGACCTGTTGCCGCCCCAGATGGCGCCCGAGCCCGTGACCTGCGAGTTGTCGAGAGTGGATCGGACACCGCCGTTGCCCCCCCAGATGGCGCCGCTGCCCGAGGTGATCGAGTACGGCACCGGCGTGAGGGAGACGCCGCTGGCGCGGCCCTTCCCGTCACCCCAGATGGCCCCCTGTGTCCAGGACGAACCCCACAGGACGGCGGTGTCCTGGATGTACACGAACCCGTCGCTGGCCGCCATGGCCAGGGGGGACTGCGCGCTCTGCGCGGAGCCGGTCGCATTGACGGCCGCATAGACGTCGAGGAACCCGGCGCCGGTCTCGAACACGAGCCGCGTGTCCTTGACCGCCGACTTCATCAGCCGCGCCTTGACAGTCGCGGGAGTGAGGGTCGGGTCCTTCTGCAGCATCAGGGCGGCGGCCCCCGCGACCATCGGGGCGGCCATCGATGTTCCCGACAGGCTGTAGTAAGCGCCGTCCTGGCTCGCGTGGGCGGGGTCGTTCTTGTAGTCGGAGATCTGCAGCGTGAGCTCGTGGTGCTGGGTGTCCAGCCAGGAGGAGACGGAGCGGGCCGAGACGATCCAGGTGCCCGGAGCGACCAGGTCCGGCTTGACGACGAAATCGACGAGGGACGGTCCCTTGCTCGAGTACCACGCCAGGACGTCGTCGCTGGTAGGGACCGTGTTCCGGTCGGCGATGGCACCGACGGTCACCGCGACGGGGCTGTTCGCGGGGCTGGTGATCGTCCCGAATCCGCTCCCGACCGCTCCGTCGTTGCCGGCGGCCACCACCACGACGATCCCCTTGCGGACCGCGGCGGCCACCGCCCGGCACAGGGGATCGGTCCGGTACGACTCGTAGACCGGGTGGCCGAGGGACAGGTTGAGAACGCGGATGTTGTAGGTGGCGGCGTTCTTCACCACCCAGTCGATCCCCTTGATGACGTCGGAGGTGCGGCCCGTCCCATCCGGCGCCAGGGCGCGGACCGAGATCAGCTGCGCGTCGGGCGCCAGGCCGCGGAACTTGCGGAACGACAGGCTGTCGCTCGACGCCGCACCGTTGCCGTTGAGGATGCCGGCGACGTGCGTCCCGTGACCGTAGTAGTCCTGGAGCCCGGTCTCGTGACCGACGACCTCGACCTCCAGCGCCTGCTTCGCCCCGTACGGCCTCTGGAAATCCTGATGGAGCTGCACGCCCGTGTCGACCAGGGCGATGGCGAGGCCCTTGCCGGTCAGCCCGGTCCCCCACCATCCGGAGAGGGCGGCGGCACGATCCCCCCGAATGGCGGGGTAGGCAATGTCCAGGTGCGCCTTCACCGGAAGGTCGCCCGAGATCCGCTCGACGTTCGAGTTCGCCGCCAGCTGCGCCAGCGACCCGGCCGAGATCTTCGCCGAATACCCGGTGATGCTCGTATGGGTGGCCGTGAGCGTTCCGCCCAGGCTCTGGAGCAGGTTCAGGTCGCTGTAACTCGGCGCCTGGTAGGTCTGGACGACAATCGCGACCTGCGCATCCGCCGGCCCGCCCGCCTCCTGCACCACGTCGTCCGAGGCCTTGCCGAACAGGAGATCGGTCACCGCCCCGAGCAGCGACACGACAGGCGAGAGCAGGGAGCCCAGCAGCCCCGCCTGGGCGGGGAGCGGGAACAGGACCGTGAAGAGGACGAGGATGATGGCGGTGATCGATCGGGTCAGGGGACGGCTTCGGTTCGTCATGCGTCCCCTCTGTGCAAGCCTTCTGCCAGATGGGAGTCCGGTGGGGACCTTGCCGGAATTCACGACGGTGCAAGGACTTCGAGCGAACGATCGGGGAAGACGTGTCGCGGCCCCCAAAAATCGCGCTGTCGCGGCTGACGACAGCCCCACCCGGCGTGGCGGTCGGGAAATGCCGCTAAACCCATGGACTCAAGGGCCTTCGAGCCTGTGCCCGTAAATCGTACAGTCCGTGTCCAGCCTCTGGTCAAACGGACTGGCGGAACGAGTGCCCGGAGCCCGCTCGATCGTCGTTCCTAGTGGTCCACCACCTCGAGCGACACGCGCAGCCGGGCGTCTCCCTCCGCCGGGAGCAGGTCGACGGGCACGACGAGGTAGCCGGTGCCGTGAGCCTCCTTCTTTTCTTCGGCATCGATCCCTTCGATCGTCGTCGATTTCACCACCCGGTCCGCGGCGAGGACCTCGATCGTCACGTCGACCCGCTTGTCATGGCCCGGCTTCGTGAAGGTCGTGACCTTGAAGGTGACCTCGAGCTCCCCCTGGGCGTTCTTCTTCGCCCTGGAGCGGAACTCGATCACCGCCACGTCGTGGCAGTACATCTCCTTGAGGTCGGTGCTCGAGACCCAGGTGTTCCAGGAGCGCGGGCTCGCGGATGCGAAAGGGAGGGTCACGCCGCCGGGCGCGCACAGCGTCTCGCTCCGCGCCGGCGCCTGCTCCTGGGCCTGGAGCGGAAGCAGGAGCGCTATTCCGGAGAGAACGGCGATCGGGATCCAGCGGGACAGAGTCTTCATGTGGGTCTCCTCGGGCGAGAGGGACAGGATCGGTCCGCATCATACGCGCATTGATCGGGACGCTTCCAGAGGCTAGACTCCACGCACCATGAGCGAGCCTGTCGGCGGTCGCGGGACCGGCAACGGCCGGGGCGTCACGATCGTCCTGTTCGACATCGACGGAACCCTTCTGACGACTGCGGGCGCGGCGCGCGCGGCCTTCGCCCGCGGCCTCACCGAGGCCGCCGGCCGGCCGATCAACCCCGACGGTTATTCGTTCTCGGGGCGCACCGACCCCCAGATCGCCCGCGACATCCTGTCGAGTCACGGACTGAGCGAGGCGGAGCTGGGGACGGCGATCCCGGAGTCGATCCGGCTGTATCTGAAGTATTTCGCCGGGGCCCCGAGCCTGGACAAGGCACGCCTCCTGCCCGGTGTGACGGATCTCCTGAATGCGCTCTCCACGCGCGGCGCCGCGCGCACGGCCCTTCTGACCGGCAACGTCGAACCGGGGGCCCGCCTGAAGCTCGGACACTTCGGAATCGCCGGGTACTTCGATTTCACGCTGAGCTGCTTCGGAAGCGACGACGCCGACCGCTACCGGCTGCCGGCCCTGGCGCTCGAGCGGGCGCGCCGGCGCGTCGGTCCGGAGGTGGCGGGAAACCAGCTCGTCGTCGTGGGCGACAGCGATCATGACGTGCTGTGCGGCAAATCGATCGGCGCCCGATCGGTGGCGGTCTGCACCGGCTGGACGCCGGCCCCTGTCCTGCGATCCCTGCGGCCGGACGCTCTGCTCGACGATCTGTCCGACACCGAGCGGGCGCTCGAGGCGATCCTGCGCTGACGCGGCCTCACGGAGGTGCGCACGACCCGCGGAACGGTCCGCTTCGAGAGGAAGACGATCGAGCTCGGCCTGCGGCGTCCCTGGACGATCGCGCGCGGGACGAGCGCCGTGAAGACGAACGTCCTGACCCGCCTGCGGTACGACGATATCGAAGGGCTGGGAGAAGCGGCTCCCAATGCGCGCTACGGCGAGAGCGCCGTCTCGGTCCTGAAGTCCCTCGGGACCCTGGCCCCGCTCATCGGAGAAGACCCCTCGCGTCTGGACGAGATCCTCGATCGGGTCGACGCGGCGCTGCCCGGCGGGAACTCCGCGAAGGCCTCGATCGACATCGCGCTGCACGACTGGGCCGGCCGGCGCGAGGGGGTCCCTCTGTGGCGCAGGTTCGGGGCCGACCCGGGCAAGGCGCCGCTCACGTCCATGTCGATCGGCCTGGACGACCTCGAGGTCATGCAGGAGAAGGTCCGCGAGGCGGCCGGATTCCAGATCTTCAAGATCAAGGCCGGCCTGGCGGACGACCGGCGGATCATCGAGGGGATTCGCCGCGTGACCGGGCGGCCGTTGTACGTGGACGCGAACGAGGCGTGGACCGATCCGGACCGGGCCGTCGAGATGATCCGCTGGCTGGCGGGGATGGGTGTCGTCCTGGTGGAGCAGCCGCTGCCGGCGTCCGACCTCGAAGGGGCGAAGCGCGTCCGCGACCGGGTCGATCTGCCGATCCTTGCCGACGAGGCGGTCCTGACCGTGGACGACATCGCGCCGCTGGCGCAGGCGTACGACGGGATCAACGTGAAGGTGCAGAAGTCGGGTGGTCTGCGCATGGCGCGGCGCATGATCGCCGCCGCGCGTTCCCTCGGCATGAAGGTCATGCTCGGCTGCATGATCGAGACGTCGATCGGCATCACCGCCGCGGCGCACCTGTCGCCGCTCGTCGATTTCGCCGATCTCGACGGCAACCTGCTTCTCGCCGACGACCCGTTCCGGGGGGTGCTCGTGCAGGCCGGGCGGCTGGTCCTGACCGACCGACCGGGACTGGGGATCGAGGGGGACTTCGACGCGCTCCCGGAAAATACTGGTGGACGATAAACCTTTTGCGCGGTAAGAAGCTCCCATAACCGAGACATCGGGTCCTGTCCAGGGAGGGACGCCATGAACCGGAAGCGCTCCGTTTCGTCTTTCCCCGCACTGCTTCTCGTCCTCGCCTCCGGGGTCGGTCCGGCGGTCGCGGCCCCGCCGGGGGAGGTCACCGGCGACCGGATCGACCAGAACTCCCAGCTGACCTGGACCGCCGTCGCCGGGGCGGACGACTACAACGTCTACCGGGGGGAGGTCGCCTGGCTCCGGTCCCGGACCGGGGCGGAGTGCCACGGCGACGAGATCGCCGGCACGTCGTTCGCGACCCCCCTGCAACCCTCCGCCGGCCACGGATACTTCTATCTCGTCACCGCCGAGTCGAACCTGAACGGCGAGGGGACCCCGGGGAACGACACGAGCGGCACCCCCAGGCCTCTGCGCGGCTCCTGCGACCGGATCATGCGTCACCACTACCTCGATCGCCTCGGGTACGGGTGGAACGAGTGGACGCGCGACCGGTTCACGGCGCTGGGCCGGCAGGGCTACATCGACGAGCAGCTGAATCCGGCGTCGATCGACGAGTCCACCAACACCGATCTCGTGACCCGCTCCTCGACCCTGGTGCCGCCGGACACGATCCAGGAGCTGCAGGGGCTCGACCTCGTCCGCGCGGTGTACGCCCGGCGCCAGCTCGAGCAGCAGGCCACCCTGTTCTGGGACAACCACTTCAACACCGACTACCACGAGAGCTTCGATTTCTTCTCCTTCTACCAGACGCTGTTTCCGGCCACGCGTCTCTACGAGTCGGCGAAATTCCATTTCGATCTCCAGAACTCGCTCCGGGGCCTGGCGTTCAACGGCACGTTCCGGGAGATCGTCGAGGCGAGCTCGATGAGCCCCGCCATGATCGTCTTCCTCGACACCGACAGCAACGTCAAGAGCGCCCCGAACGAGAACTTCGCCCGCGAGCTGATGGAGCTGCACACCCTGGGGGTGGACGGGGGCTACACGCAGCAGGACGTGGTGGCCCTCGCGCGCGTGTTCACCGGCTGGAACGTCTGCAAGAAGGCGGACGCCGACGCCGGCGATCCCCTGGCGGCCTGCATCCCGCGCAACACTTACGGCACCGCGACCGAGCCGCTGGGGCAGTTCGTACGCAACTTCCGCATCAACCAGCACGACACCGGCCAGAAGATCCTGTTCGCCGGCACGCCGTACCAGGCGGTCATCCCGGACACGTCGGCCAATCCGGCGAACGGGATCAACGACGCCGACCTGGCGCTGGACGCCATCGTGGCGCACCCCTCCACGGCGCGCTTCATCGCCAAGGAGCTCTTGCAGCGGTTCGTGGACGAGGACCCGCCGTCGTCGATGATCGACACCGTCGTGGCCGCCTGGAACAACCCGGCCAACCCGCGCGGAGTCGGCGACCTGCGCGAGGTGCTGCGGGCCGTCCTGGCGCTGCAGGAGTTCAAGAGTCCCGACTTCGTGGGGCGGAAGATCAAGACGCCGTTCGAGCACGTCGCCTCGGCTCTGCGCACGGTGCGCGGCAAGACCGACGGAGCGACCATCACGAGGCTGTACCTGACGCCGCTCCAGGAGGTGTTCCACGTGAACCCGGTCCCGACCGGCTACTCCGAGCTGGGCGGTGACTGGCTCGACACCAACAATCTCCTGGTGAGGCAGAATTTCGGGCTGGACCTCGGCTCGCGCACCGGCACCGCCTTCGGCAACGATGTCATCGGGCTCCTCAACGCCAACGGCGTCGCGACCGCCCCGGCGCCCAACAACGCCCCGGCCATCGTCGACTTCCTCTCGGAGGCGATGTTCGGATCGGCGCTGACCGGCGCCGAGCGGCAGGCGGCGATCGACTACCTGAACACCGATGACACGGGCGCCGTGAGTCCCTACAACGACGCGCGCATCCGCGAGACCGCCGGTTTTCTCCTCGGCTACCCCCAGTTCATCGAGCAGTAGGAGGAACGCATGGACCCGACGAAGGATTGTGACTGCTCGCGCCGGTCGTTCCTGAAGGGGGCCGGGCTGACCCTCAGCGGATTCTCGATCGCCTCGCTCTTCCCGGGACCGTGGATCCGCTTCGCCATGGGGGCCGGGCCGTTCAACAACAGACGGCTGCTGTTCATCTTCCTGCGCGGCGGCAACGACGGACTGAACACGGTCATTCCCGCGGGCGATGTCGACTACAACACGCTCAACCGTCCGACGCTGTACATCCCCCCGACCGCGTCGCTCGACCTGAACGGCTTCGCCCACCTGCACCCGGCCCTCGCCGACCTGATGGAGATCTACAACGCCAACAACCTGGCCGTGGTGCACCGCGTGGGGTTCCCGAACAACAGCCGGTCGCATTTCGACGACCAGCGGACCTGGGAGAACGGCGACCCGGCCGATCCGAAATCCTACGAAGGCTGGCTGTACCGCTACATCGTTCAGAGCGCCATCGACCAGGGGGTGCGTCTTCCGGCCATCACGGTGCAGGCGCTGCCGCCGGTGATCGTGAGGGGGGACGAAAAGTTCGTGAACGTGGCGAACCCCGACTCGTTCGATTACATCTTCCCCGATCCGAAACGCTCCAAGTTCATGAACTCCTGGCGCAACGTGTACTCGAGCCTCACGGGGCTCGAGCCGTTCCGTCCGGCGCTCACCGACACCAGCGTCAAGCTGATCGACACCCTGGACGAGTACCGCTCGTGGGACCAGCTGCACTGGGACCCGAAAGACCCGAACACGGGGTACTCTCTCTTCCCGGTCAGCGACGCGACCAATCCTCCCGATCCCGCGGGGCCGGGCGGCCTGAAGTTCGCGGCCACCAGCTACCCGTTCTTCAAATCGCTCAAGATTTGCGCCCTGGCGTTCCTGGAGAGCGACGCGGCCAACCAGAACGGCACGCGGGTCGCCGGCACCGAGCTGTCGAGCTTCGACACGCACAACAGCCAGGGCTCGACCGCGGGCACGCAGGCGACGCTCCTGTCCTGGCTGGCCTACGGCATGCGGTCGCTGCACGTCGTCCTGTCGGGGGCGGCGGTCGATCCGCGCAACTACGCGTCGGTCTGGCAGGACACCGCGGTGGTGACGTTGTCGGAATTCGGACGCACGTCCAAGGAGAACGGCAGCGTCGGCACCGATCACGCTGCCGCCTCGTGCCTGTTCGTCGCCGGCGGCGACGTAACAGGAGGAGTCTACAACTGCGACGATTCGACCTGGCCGAAGGGAGTCATGTTCGGGGACTCGGGGCGGTACCTGCTGGTGAGAACCGACTACCGCGCCATCTTCTGGGAGATCCTGCGCGATCACATGGGGGCGTCGGCGTCGGCCGCCGACACGGTGTTCCCGGGATACTCGTCGCTTGGTCTCGCCGAGCTGAACCTGATCGCGTAGAGAGAGCATGCGCAGAGCGGTGCCACAGCGCCTGGCCGCGCTCCTTGCGGCCGTGGCGCTCGTCCGGCTCGCGGGGCCGTCCGGAACGGCCGCCCCGTCGGCGGCCTCGATCCGCCTGAACGCCGCCCTCCTCGCCGGGGTCACGCCCACGCACGGCGCCCCGGATGCGCCGACCCTCCTGTCGATCTCCGGGGACGGACTCGCCCCGGGGTCGCGTGTCTCGCTGCTCGACGGCGGGCCGTTCCTCCTCGGGTCCTACATCATGCCGGAGGGTGCGCGCGCCGTGGAGGTGCACGGCGACCATGCCTGCGTCGCGTTCTACAGCCACGCCCGGAAGCTCGGCGGCATCGAGATCCTGGACCTGACCGACCCGACGACGCCCGCCCGCGTCGGCGCGTTCGAGACCGGGGACAGCGGCGTGGGGGTGGTGGTCGCGGGGTCGGTCGCCTACGTGCCGTTCCTCAACCCGTACACCTTCGAGGGAGGGCTGCACATCGTCGACATCGCGGCTCCGGACGATCCGCGCCGTCTGGGGACGTTCTACTCTCTCGTCGATCCGCAGGCCGTGGCCGTCCAGGGAACGCGCGCCTACGTGGCGGACGGTGTGGAGGGACTGAAGATCATCGACGTCACGGACCCCGCCTCGCCGCGCCTGCTCGGAGTCTACGACACCGCCGGCACGGCGCGCGACGTGAAGGTCATCGGCACCCGCGCCTGCGTCGCCGACGGCGAGGGCGGTCTGCTCGTCCTGGACGTCGGCGATCCCTCCGCACCGGCCGTCGCCGGGACGTATGCGTTCCCTTCGAGCGCCGTCGTCTCGGTGGCCCTGGACGGGTCGCGTCTGTACGCCGCCGACACTCTCGCCGGTCTGCTCGTCTTCGACATCGCCGACGATGGCCGGCCGACGCTCCTCGGGACGACGCGGACATCGGACAGCGCCTCGGGGGTCGCGCTCGCGGGCCGCCTCGTGGTCGTCGCCGACGGTGTGTCCGGGCTGCAGATCGTGGACGCGTCCGACCCGGCCCGCCCGAGGGTCGTCGGGAGCCAGGGGCTGTATGGAAATTCCGGCTACTTCTTCGCGGTGGCGGTCGACGGGACGCGTGCCGTGGTCGCCGACATCATCAACGGCGTGCAGGTGATCGATCTGCGGCATCCGGCGCAGCCGGCATCCGCCGGGGCGCTCGAAGGGCCGCCGGTGATCGCTGCGGGGGTCCCGGGGGGTGTCACGGGGGTCGCGGTCGACGCCGCCTCGTCCCTGGCCGCCCTGGCGGACGGCGCGGGCGGGCTTGTCCTCGTCGACGTCCGGAACGCGGCGTCGCCGTCGGTGCTCGGCTCGCTTTTGACGGGCGGCCCCGCGAACGGGATAGCACTCGCGGACGGCACGGCCTACATCGCCGCGGGCGGCGCCGGGCTGTCGATCGTCGACGTGCGCTTCCCCGGGGCGCCGGCGCTTCTCGGGACGCTCGACACGCCGGGGGACGCCCAGGCGGTGGCCGTCGCCGACGGGAGGGCCTACGTCGCGGACGGGAGTCGCGGACTCCAGGTCGTCGACGTGTCCGACGGCAGGCACCCGGCGCTCCTCGGAGCGTATGACACGCCCGGAAGCGCGCGGGGCGTGTTCGTCGCGGACTATGCCTACGTCGCCGACGATTTCATGGGGATGGAGATCCTCGACATAAGCGCCGCCGCCCCGCGCCTGGTCGGCCGGTACGACACGCCCGGCCGGGCGGTCGGGGTGGCGGTCGGCGGCGGCCGCGCCTACGTCGCCGATCTCAACCGCGGTCTTCAGATCCTGGACGTCCGCGACAGGGAGGCGCCGGTCCTGGTCCAGAATCTCAGCACGCCTGGTGCTGCGCAGGGGGTCGTGCTGGCGGGCGACCGGCTTTACGTAGCCGACGGCTTCAGCGGTCTTCTGGAGATCGACGTCGGCGACCCGGACCGGCCGATCCTCGCCGGCGCCTACGATACGCCGGGGATAGCGACCGCCGCGGCGACCGCGTCCGGACTGGTGTTCGTGGCCGACGGGAGTCACGGTCTGAGGATCATCAGGCCGAACCCCGCGATCCCCGGGCCGCAGGCCAAGCCGGACTCGGGCCTGGCCGTCATGCTGCCGGCCGGCTTCACACCCGGCCCGTACGACTTGCAGGTGACCGGCCCGGACGGGGCGATCGCTCTCCTCCCGGACGGATTCCTGGTCTGCAGGCACCTGGATCTCGCCGCGCGTCTCGTGTCCGTGGACTCGAACGACGCGCCGGGGCGCGCGGCGGAGGGAGCCCCCGGGCTCTATCGCCTGGTGCTGAGCGGCGACGACGATCTGTTCTCGCCCGGGGCCGCGAGGCGCGCGCGCCTCCTCCTGCCCGCGCTCCCGGCCCGGGTCGAGGTGCGGGCGGCGACCGGCCCGTCGATCATCGAGCTGCGCATCGGTCCCTCGCCCGGCGAGGCGACGGTGCTCGTCTCGGGGCCCGATCCCGCCGCGGCGGCGCTGCAATGGGAGACGATCCGCGCGGCGGGTGGGGTCGACCTCCCCCCCCTCGACGAAACGACCTACGGCGATCTGCGGCTGTCCGTCCTGGCCGGCGCAGGCGGGCCGGCCGGCCGGGCGGCGGGAAGAGCGCCGCGTGAACCGGGACCGCCCGTGCGGTATCGTTATGTGTTCGAGGCGGGGCGCCTGGTCGGGGCGGGCGCCTGGGGCCCCGGCGCCGCGCTCCTGTTCGACGTCTCGGCCGGCGATCCGGACGGCTGCGGCGCGGAGACTCGCGTGACCTTCGACGAACCCCGGGGAGGAGGGACGCCATGAGAGTAGAACGTTCGGTGCCTCCGGTCATCCGGCCGGCCGCCGCCTGCTTCGCCGCGGCCTCCCTGCTGCTGGCGGCGCCGCGGTCGGAAGCGGCCTTCGACTGCACGGGTGTGACACCGGCCGCCAACACTGTGCTTGTGGCCGTGCCGGTCGCGACCGGCCTCACGGCGCGGCCGCACCTGGTGACTTCCCCCCCGGGCGATACGGCGCGTCTGTTCATCGTGGAGCAGGGCGGATTCATCCGCATCAAGAGGCGCGGTGATCCGTCCGGCACGCTCTCGACCTTCCTGGACATCAGCGCGAAGGTGCAGGCCTCCACGATTCACAACGAGATGGGTCTTCTGGGCCTGGCGTTCGATCCCGACTACGGCACGACGGGCTCCTTCTACGTGAACTACACCGAGGGGCCGCTGAACGGACCGTGGTTCAGCGTGGTGGCGCGCTATCAGGTGTCGGGCGATCCGAATGTCGCCGATCCCAACAGCGAGCAGCGGCTCCTCCGCTATTCGCAGCCGCAGGACAATCACAACGGCGGTCAGCTCCAGTTCGGTCCCGACGGATACCTCTACATCTCCACCGGGGACGGCGGGGGGGCCGGCGACCAGCACGGCACCTGCGGCAACGGCCAGAGCCGGGCGAGCCTTCTCGGCAAGCTCCTGCGCCTCGACGTCCGCGGTGTCGCACCGTCCAGCCTGCCGCCCGACTGCGGAGGGACGACGGCGGTCTACAGAATCCCGTCCGACAATCCGTTCGCCGCGGGTCTCGGCGGCGACTGCGACGAGATCTGGGCCTACGGGCTGCGCAACCCCTGGCGCTCCGCCTTCGACGAAGCGACGGGGGACCTGTACATCGCCGACGTCGGCCAGAACTGCTGGGAGGAGATCGACTATGTCCCGGGCCCCGGCGCCGGCGGGGAGAACTTCGGCTGGCGGATGATGGAGGCGAACCACTGCTACAACAACAGCACTCCGAACACCTGCGACCCGACGCCCGCCTCCTGCGCCGGCGTGCCGGCCTGCAAGGACCCCTCCTTCACCGACCCGATCGCCGAGTACGGGCACGGCAGCGGCTGCTCGATCACCGGCGGGTTCGTGTACCGCGGCTGCCTGATGCCGAACCTGGCGGGTGCCTACTTCTACGGCGATTACTGCTCGGGGTTCATCCATTCGTTGCGCGTCGTCGGCGGTGTCGCGACCGATCCGCGCGACTGGACGGGGCAGATCGACCCCGGCTCGACCCTGAGGAACAGTCTGACCGGCTTCGGCGTCGATCGACAGGGGGAGCCGTATGTCGTCGACCGCAAGGGCACGATTCTCAAGATCATGCCGCCGTTGTCCGACCTCGAAGTCGCGGGCCGCAACACCCTGCAGCCGCTCCTGCTCCTGGCCGCGGCCTGGACCTGGGAGGACCTCGCGTTCGACACCATGGCCCCGGTGGTCTCGTACCGCGTCTATCGCGGCGTCCCCGGCGGATCGTTCGCCTGCGTCTTCACCGCGCCCACGCCGCAGTGGACGGGAGGGGACCCGGCGTCCCCCGCCGTCGGCCATGTGTTCGCCTACGTGGTCACGGCGGTCGGCCCCTACGGCGAAGAGACGAAGAGCGGCGATCCGCCCGTGAACCTCCTCCCCGGTTCCTGCCCGTGAGACGGTCCCTGGCCGGGGCCCTGCTCGTTCTGGCCGCCTGTCCCTGTCCGGTCGATGCCGCCTGGACGGCGCGGCCTCAGCACCCCGCAGCCTCGACACCCGAGCCGAAACGCGCCGAATTTCGCCGCCGGATCGAAGAGAGGCTCGCCCGCCTCGTCTCCGGGCTGCAGGGGGCCTCGGGATACGTCATCCGCGATCTCGCCGGCGGTGAAGCGTTCGAGAAGGACGCCGGCGCCGTGTTCCCCGCCGCCTCGACCATCAAGCTGCCGATCTTCCTCGATCTTCTCAAGCGATCGGAGGAAGGAAGGCTCGACCTGGCGCGCCCGGTGCCGATCGATCCGAAGACGCGCGTGGAAGGGGGCGGCGTGCTGGAGAAGTGGTCGGAGCCGTACCCGGTCCTGTCGGCCGATCATCTCGCCGTCCTGATGATGGACTTCTCCGACAACTATGCCACGAACGTCCTCATCGATCTCGTCGGCATGGACACTGTGCAAAGACGTCTCGACGCCTGGGGGATGAAGGAGACGCTCCTGCGACGCAGGATGATGGACCTCGAGGCGGCGCGGGCCGGGCGCGAGAACGTCACGACACCGCGCGAGATGGCCGGGCTGCTCGAGCGGTTGTACCGGGGCGAGATCCTGAACGCCGGGAACACCCGCAAGGCGATCGAGATCATGAAGCGGAACGAAAAGACTCCGATCAAGAGAGGGCTGCCGCCGGGTGTCCCGGCGGCCGACAAGGACGGGGATCTGGACGGGCTGCGCTGCGACTCGGGGATCGTCTTCGTCGCGGGCCGCTCCGCGGACGCCGCGCGGCCGTTCGTCATTTCGGTGATGACCGCCTACCTTCAGGATGACAGGGCGGGCGAGGAGTTCATCGGCGAGGTCGCGCGGGCGGCGTGCGATTATTTCGAGACCCTGGCGCGCTCGACCGAGCACGGGCGGAAGATGGATTAGCGGTCGGCCCCCATCATCCCCGGCTTCAGGTAGGGGATCGGATCGACCGGGCGGCCGTCGCGTCGCACTTCGAAGTGCAGGTGTGTGCCGCGGGCGTTCCCGGTGGCGCCGACCTCTGCGATCGTCTGGCCCTGCTCGACTTCGTCCCCTTCGCGCACCAGGAGCCGGCTGGCGTGGGCGTACAGCGTGGTCACGCCGTTGCCGTGATCGATCACCACCGTCTTGCCGTACTTCCCCTCGCTGCCCGAGTGCACCACGATCCCCGGTGCGACGGCGCGGACGTCCTCGCCTCGGACACCGTCGATGTCGATGCCGTCGTGGTGATGGTGCCGTCCGCGCTGGCCGAAGGCCCCCGTGATCAGGCCATCGAGAGGCCAGGCGATGCTCATCTCGGAAGGGGCCGAAGCGTCCTCCGACATCGGCTTCTGCCGCGGGACGGGGGCCGCCACGGGGGGAGCGGCCGGCGCCGCGCCCGGTTGCGCCGGCGCCGGTATGTAGATTTCGGTGCCGGCGCGGATGGTTGTCGGGTCGCGGATGCCGTTGGCGCGCAGAATCGTCTGGAGCGGCACCTCGTACGCCCGCGACAGCGAGTACAACGTCATGCCGGGTTGCAGGCTGACACGCACGCCGGCCGCGGTCGAAGCACCGCCCGCCTCGTCGCAATCCTCCGAGCACCCCTCCGGCTCGGCCGGTGGCAGGGAGACGCGGGGGCGGTCGAGACGCACCGCGGGCTCGGCCCCGCCCAGTCTCGAGGGGTGTTCCCACTCGGCGACCGGCGGAGGCTCCGCAGAGGTCACCGCGCGCGACGCGGCGCGCCCCCCGCAACAGGGCAGCAGGAGCGCTCCCGCCGCCGCAAGCAGAGACAAGGGAAACCGGCTCCCGATGCGTCCGTGCATGAGGCAATCCTCCCTATTAATATGATGGAGGGTGATCAGCCCGTCCACCCCTGCAACGGCCCGAATTTCCGGGCCTTCGAGAGGAAGCCCACGTGTAACCCGCGCCCCCGGCGGCTTCCGCCGATGGCGATTTTGTAATGGTCCGGCGTCGGCACGGTTGATCGACCCCTCGACCGGATGGTACAGTCCGCCTCCATGCCCCGGACGGAACTCTTGCTCCGGCTTTCCGCAGCCGCCCTGCTCGTGGCCTCGACGGCCTGCCGCGCCGAGCGCCCCGCGCACCTGACCGGCGCTGGTGCGGCGGACACGGCGAACGCCGGCCCGGCCGCGCCGACGGGCGCCCTCGTGCAGCAGCCCTACTTCGCCAACATGACCGTCGAGAGGAACACCGCGGTGCCGATGCGCGACGGGGTCGTCCTGCGCGCCGACATCTACCGCCCGGCGGCGCCCGGTAGGTTCCCGACGCTGGTCTATCGAACGCCCTACGGCAAGGACGCTCTCGTGGAGTCGGGGTACGAGCCGACCATCGTGAGAGCGGCGCGGGCCGGGTACGCGGTCGTCGTGCAGGACGTGCGCGGACGGTTCCGTTCTGACGGCGAGTTCCGCCCGTACCAGCAGGAGGGCCACGACGGTTACGACACGATAGAGTGGGCGGCTGCGCAGGGATGGAGCAACGGCCGCGTCGGCACGTTCGGGCTGTCTTATCCGGGGGCCGTGCAGTGGCTCGCGGCCATGGAGGCCCCGCCGCACCTCGTGTCGATTTTCCCGGCGATGACGTTCGACACGGGCCGGCACTTCTTTTTCTTCGGCGGCGGGTTCAACCATGACTGGATGCGCTGGATCCTCCTGAACATCGCCCCCGACGTCAGGCAGCGCAAGGGGCTGCGCGGTGCCGTGACGGAGAAGGAGGCTCAGGCGGAGTGGGACCGCCTCAAGTGGCAGTGGGAGAACTACCTGCCCCTGCGCGAGTTTCCCGTCCTGAAGGAGGTCGCCCCCTGGTACTACGAGTGGCTCGAACACGCGGACGACGGGCCCTACTGGGACTTCGCCGACGTGACCCGGGCCCACCCGAAGATCACGACGCCGGCGCTCAACTTCTCCGCCTGGTACGACAGCAACTACGGCCCGCTCGGGGCGATCGCCAATTACAACGGCATGCGGGAGAAGGGCGCGACCGATCTGGCCCGGCGCGGCCAGAGGCTCATCCTGGGCCCCTGGGACCACGGGGATCCGACGGAATACGAGACCAAGGTGGGGGAGATCGATTTCGGGCCGAACATGACGTTCGACTACTACTCTCTGGTGATCAAGTGGCACGACCGCTGGCTGAAGGAGATCAGGAACGGTGTGGACGAAGGACCGCCGGTGCGCATCTTCGTGATGGGGGACAACGTCTGGCGCGCCGAGAACGAATGGCCGCTCAAGCGCACGCTGTACGTGCCCTACTACCTGCACAGCGGCGGACGCGCCAACACCGCTGCGGGGGACGGTTCGCTGTCGACCGCCGAACCGGCCGCCGCGGCCGCAGGAGCCGAGGAGCCGCCCGATCGGTACGTCTACGATCCCCATCGACCCGTCGTCGTGGAAAACTTCGAGAAGATGGGACCGTACGACCATTCGAAGATGCAGTCGCGCCAGGACATGCTCGTCTACACCACCGGGCCGCTCGCCGAAGACATCGAGGTGACCGGTCCGATCACCGTGCACCTGTGGGCGGCGTCGAGCGCCGTCGACACCGATTTCGCCGTGATGCTCTGCGACGTCTATCCCGACGGCCGCGCCTACAACCTCGCGCCGAACGAGGCCGGCTTCCTGCGCGCCCGCTACCGCAAGTCGGAGTCGGCGCCCGAGCTCCTGACGCCGAACGAGCCGACCGAGTTCGTCATCGGCCAGATGGTGACCAGCAACGTCTTCAAGAAGGGGCACCGCATCCGGCTGCAAGTGACCAGCAGCCGTTTTCCCTCGTTCGATCGCAATCCGAACACCGGCGACCCGTTCGGCGCGTCGAGCCGCGTGATCGTCGCCCGCCAGACGATCCTGCACGACGCGATCCACCCCTCGCGGGTCGTCCTGCCCCTCATCCCGCGCGGCCCCGGACAGTGAGCTGAATCGGATTGACAACCGGCCCGGATGGGGGTATGTGAAAGGCTGAACGCCGCCGCACCCCATGCCATGATGCGGTCGAAGAGTCGAAGTCGGCCTGTCTTGGCACGTCTCGCTCTAACGACGTGCGTCTGTGTAGGGCTCTGCACTTCTCATCCGGGTGCGGCCTGGTACCTGAAAGCCGACGTGCGTGTCATCTCGGCCGCCTACCGTGATCTCGACGGAGACCACGACGCCTTCCCGGACACGGGAGAGTCGGGTCGGCTCGTCCTCACAATCAAGAACTTCGGCCCGACGCTCACCGGAGTCAACCTCTACCTGACGACGGACGATCCGAACGTCGCGTGCATCTCCACCCCCGCCTATGTCCTCGGAAACCTCGCGGCGAAAGCGGTCAGGACCATCGGCAGCTTCGATCCGACAGTCCCCGGCTTCACGTTCAGGGCGAGCGACACGCTCCATACGATCTCCACGGCGACACCGGCCAACGTCACGCTGTATCTGACCGCGACCGCCTCAGGATACGGGACCTCCGATCCTTACCCTATCCGTCTGGCGGCCGACATCGATGCCGCTCCCGGCCTTCCGTCCGCCTACGTCCTCGGCCCCGACGGGGTCGCGGGGACGGGGGATGACGGCACGGTCCTGGAGTCGTTCGACAGGGATCGTGACGGCGACGGGACATTCTCGACGGCCGACACGTTCGGCCTGCTCGATGCGGGCACGGGGGAGATGAGTCATGGCTCCTTCGCGCACGGCGGTGCGGCATCAGGGACGGACGCTCTGGCGGCCATCGCCTGTGGCGGGTTCAACACCCCCGCCGAGGGAAACCTGGAATGCCGCCTCGACACGGACTATCCCATGGACTGGCACTTCCATTGCCCGGCCGGCGCGACCGGATGCCCCAACACCGAGAGCGGCGGCTTCGGCGCCCTCCGCCAGGGTTGCGTCGGAGGCTGCTCGTACAACACGCCCGCCGACGGACAGAAGGCGCTGTCCCTCCCCAACTCACTGCACATGGGAGCGCACTTCGATCCCAACGTGTCTTCGAACGGCGACACGACCCACCTGAGAACACTGCAAGCCTTCGTGTCGGCTCCAATCAATCTGGCGATCCCGCCGCGCGACCTCGACGATCTCACGCTGTCGTTCTGGCAGATCGTCGATCTGTTCGGCCCGATCAACAGCGAGGGGAACATGTGCCTGGACTGCGCCCAGGTCCACATCCAGTCGGACCGCGACCCCGACCCGGCCGTGGACGACTGGGGCCCCTGGGACACCCTGACGCCGTTCCAGAGCTCCTACGACATGAAATTCAGGGCCTGGAGCGCGTTTGGAGCCGCTTACTGCGATTTCACCCCGGTCGACACCGGCTCGAATCCTCCCGCGCCTCGCGGAGTGCACGAGACGATGTGCGCCGGCGAACACGCCTGGTCGAAATGCGGCAGTCTCCAAGCAGTCACCACGGGGCCGAGCGACAACTGCTACGGAGGAGTCCTCGACCCCTCCGGACGCGGCACCTGGGTCCAGACCAAGTTCAACCTCGCGCCCTTCCTCGGCCGCAGGATACGGATCCGCTGGATGGCCAGCACCTGGCAAATGGACGGTGTCACCTCTTCGTACTACGAGTCATTGGGATACCGCGACCTGCCGGACGACAACGGCTGGTGGCTGGACGACATCCGGATCGCCGGTGCGGTCCAGGGACAGTCGCCGCCCGCGCTGGACGTGCGCCCCTCGCCGGGCTCCGTCTGCCCGGTCGCATGCGATCCCCAGACCGGCGATCGAGGGACGCACATCGTCCTCAGGGCCACCGACTCTTTGTTGGGGCCGGTCTTCGACGGATTCGACTCCGTTCCGGTCACCGGAACGACGGTCGTCATCGATGCGTCCGCCTCGACGCTTCCCGGCGGGTGCCTCGGCGGCCTGCCGCAGTTCCAGTACCTGGTGGATGGCGGGCTGGTGCAGGACTGGACCGCTCAGCCTTTCCTTTCCCATCAGACGACCTATAGCAGCACCTTCGTGGTCACGGTCCGGATGCGTTGCAGCTCCGATCCGGATTGCACGAGCCTGTCGGGCGCGACTCTCGCCGTCCCGGTCGACACGCTGGACGGTGACGATACGGTATTCGGGGAATCGATCAATCCTCTGAATCTCGCGCACGGAGTCGACTATGACGGCGGAGCGCGCGCAACGACGTTGCGCTTCTGGACCTCGCGGAACGGCTCCGTCGACGTGTATCGCGGCCTCATCGGGCCGGGGATCAGTAAGGGAACGCTCCTGGGGCCTCCGTCCGATCCGAATTACCGCTGGTTGGTGGACACGTCCGGAGCGGCCGGCTCGTCCGCCACGTGTCTCTTCAGCAATCTTCCGGTCGGTCCCGCCGCGGGCGGGGGCGGCGCCGGGGCGACGGGATCGATGGACCAGGCCAGTGATCCGGATCCCGCCGTGGGGTTCGCCGTGTACTACCTCGCGTCGCGAAACACGGCGGCCGGCTCGAGCCTCAATCAGCTGGGCTGCGCCAATCCGGGCGTGTGCGGGTCGACGACCACTCGCACGGGGGCCGCGTGCCATACGAGCGCGGATTGCCCACCGTCCGGCTACTGTTTTCTGACCGTCCCTGCGAATCCTCCGCCGGTCCCTCTTCCTTTTGCTTGCCCGCTCGGTTACCCGCTCGTCCGCGAGGTTCCCCCGGCCGCGGTCTGCCCGTGACCAGAGGGCATGATCCCCGGTTGACCGTAAGCACCCGGGGCGGTATATACGGTGCATCGACGACGGCCGGAAGCGAGGGCGCCCGATGGACCGCGTTCGGGAACGATCTCGTGGACTGTGGGCGATCGCAACCGTCCTGTCGTTTCTCGCCTGGGCCGAGGCCCGGGCCTCGGTCAACATCCAGAGCTTCTCGCTCGCGCCCGCGTCGCCTGACACCGGCGACCCGCTCGTCCTGACGGCGGTCATCCAGTCGACGTCCTCCTGCGACTTCATCGACGCCCGCATCGGCATCGGGGCGCAGGCCGAGCTCGGCGGGCGGACGGGCTGGGGCATCGACGTCGAGTTCCGGGATGGTGTCCTCCCGGTCGTCAGCACGTGTCCGATCGAGAAGAGCCTGGGCACGCTGCCTCTGGCTGTGGGCGAAGGTGTCCTGAGGGCCCGCAACGACGGGATCGTGAACGACGTCGCCCTCTTCACCCTGGCGGTCGCACCGGGACCCGCACCGGGGTGGGACGGCCCGGCCCTGCACGGAGGATTGCCCCTCCAGGTCGTCAGCGCGGCGGCGACATCCCTGCCGGGACGCCTGGCGGTGTCCGATCTCCTGGCCCTCCGGATCCTGGTCCTCGACCCGGAGACCGGGGATCTCCTGTCGTCGTTCCGCTCGCCGGGTTCGGGCGACGTGCGCGGTCTGGCCTGGGACGGGAGCAGTCTCTACGCGTCGGTGCGCGATTCGTTCGGCCCGCGGATCTACAGGCTCGATCTTCTGGGGAGAATCCTGGATTCGTTCCCGAGCCCCTCCATCACCCCAGGCAACGCGCCGCTCGAAGGGCTGGGGTTCCAGGGCGGCGTGCTCTACGGTTCGTACGAGAGTCCGCCCACGCTCTTCGCGATCAACCCGTCCACGCACGCGACCCTCTGGAACCGTCCGCTGCGGGACAAGATCCTGGCGCTCGACGCCGCGCCGGAGGGTCTCCTGGGAGCCACCCCGACGGGGTCCTTCTACTTCATCCAGCCGGATCCCGCGGGTCAGGACATCCTGCTCGCCGACGCGGCGGACACGGGGATCACCACGGTCCCGCAGATCACCGGGCTGGCCTACGACGGCAGCGGCCTCTTCGCGTGGGACGCGGCGACCTACACGATGATGTCGATGCGGACGTTCGCGCTGTGGTGGGCGAGGGACGGGACGCTGCAGGCCTACGTGCCCGCTCCGGACCAGGCCGTGGACGTCATCCGGGGGGATCTCGACGATACGCAGCAGCTGTCGAACTTCCTCGACCTGGCGTTCTTCGCGCCCCCCGTCTGCCTCGCCTCCCGCAGCCCCGGCGGCGTCGTGGCCGATCCCGACAACCCGCCGGCGGGCCACGTCTTTTTCTATCTCTCGCGCTTCATCGACGCGGCGGGACACAAGAGCTTCTACGGCAGGACCTCGGACGGCTTCCGCCGGATCGACGGCAGCGACGCCTGTCCGTGACGGCTACTCCAGCCCCAGCTCGCGCAGTCTCTTGAGGAACGTCGGGTAGGAGATGCCGAGCGCTTCGGCGGCCGCCATGCGCCGGCCCTGGCAGAACTGGAGCACGCGCGCCACGTAGGCGCGCTCGACTGTCTCCAGGGTCGGGGGAGAATCGTCCGGGCCGGGGCCCAGGCGGAAGAAGGCGCCGTCCGCCGCGACCGGCGGCGCCGACGCCCCGGTCTCGGGCAGGATGAGATCGCGCGGCGTCACCTCGGGTCCGCGCGCCAGGATGACGGCGCGCTCGATGATGTTGCGCAGCTCGCGCACGTTGCCGGGGTAGTCGTACGCGACCAGGGCCGCCAGCCCCTCCTCCGTGAGACCGGTGAGGCGCTTCTTGACGCGGCCGGTGAAGAAACGGACGAACGTCAGCGCGAGGTCCGGGATGTCCTCGCGCCGCGCCGACAGCGGCGGGATGGTGAGCCAGAAGACCGCCAGGCGATGGTACAGATCCTCGCGGAACCGGCCCGCCGCGACCGCCTGCTTCACGTCCTGGTTGGTGGCCGCCACGACGCGCAGCTCGACGGCGATCTCGCGCTCTCCGCCGAGGCGCCGGAAACGCATGGTGTCGAGAACCTTCAGCAGCTTCGCCTGCGATCGCTGCGGCAGCTCGGTGATCTCGTCCAGGAAGAGCGTTCCGCCTGCCGCCAGCTCGAAGAGACCGCGCCGCATCGTGCGGGCGTCGGTGAACGCCCCCTTCTCGTGGCCGAACAGCTCGCTCTCCACCAGGTCGTCGGGCAGGGCGGCGCAGTTGACCTCCAGAAAGGGGGCGTTCGGGTCGCTGCCCGACCAGGTGAGGGCGTGCAGGAGCTCCGCCGCGCGCTGCTTGCCGACCCCCGAGGGACCGTACATGAAGACGGGGGTGAGCGGGCTGACGGCGACGCTGCGCAGGCGCTCGACCACCTCGCGCATCGCGGGACTCTTCGGCTCGACCATCGCCGGACCCTCGGCGCTGCTCCGGGCGATCGCCAGACGGTCCTTCAGACCGCGGGTCTCGAGGACCTTGCGCAGCTTGACGACCAGGTCGGTGAGCTGCACCGGCTTCGTGAGATAGTCGGAGGCGCCCGCCTTCAGCGCTTCGACGGCGTTCTCGACGTCGCCGTAGGCGGTCACCACGATGACGACCGGGGCGGAGGACGGATCGCCGCGCCCCGAGGAGTCGTCGCGGAGCCTCTTGAGGAAGTCGATCCCGTCGCCGTCGGGCATCCGGCGGTCGAGGATCAGGACGTCCGGGGCGGCGCGCTCGAACTCGGCGCGGGCCTTCTTGAGGCTCTCCGCGGTCCTGACCTCGAACCCTTCGGCCGTCAGGGCCTCCTCCGCCAGGACGCGGAAGACCGCCTCGTCGTCCACCACCAGGATGCTGGCGTTCATGACTCCTCCCGGAAACGTCCGTCTATCGTACCCCCGGAGTGACCGGCCTGCGAGGTGAGAGGCGCCCGGCACGCGTCGCGGCGGCGCTCCCGCACGGTCACGCGGAAAGCGGCAGGGTCAGGACGAACGTCGCGCCCGCGGCCCCGTCCTGCAGCGCCAGCTCTCCGCCGTGGGCGCGCGCGATGTTGCGCGACAGGGCCAGGCCGATGCCGACGCCGCTCGGCTTGCCTGTGACGAACGGCTCGAACAGACGGGGCCGGACCTGGGGCGACACACCCGGCCCGTTGTCCAGAACGCGCACCTGCGCCGACGGGCCGCGTCGCTCCACCTCGACGCGCACCCTGGGAGTCGAGGAGTGATCGCCCGACAGAGCCTCCAGGGCGTTGCCGACCAGGTTGGTGATGACGATGTGCAGAAGCGTCGGGTCGGCCCTGACCTGGACGGGGCCCGCGGGTACCATGACCTCCAGCGCCACGCCGAGATCCACGGCCCGGCCGCGCAGGAGCTCGGTCACCTTGCGCGACAGATCGGCCAGGTCCAGCGACACCGGGCGGGGCACGACACCCTTGGAGAAGCTGAGGAGCTCGGTCGTGAAGTTCGACAGCCGCTCCATCTCGGTGCGGAGACCACCGACGGCCTGGCGGTGACGGGTCTCGAGGGCGAGCCGATCCCCCTGGAGGATCAGGTCCAGCCCGACCCGCAGGCCATTGAGCGAGTTCTTCACTTCGTGGGCGATGAGATTCACCGCCTCCCCCAGCATGCGCAGGCGCTGGCCTCGCAGGGCCACCTCCTCCGACTTCTCGAAGAGGCGGAACGAGCGGCGCAACAGGAAGACCAGGAACAGAACCGGGGCGAGCGCCAGGACGAGCCCCAGGGAGAGGCGTGTCGCCAGGCGGGCGCGCGCCGGGCCGAAGAAGAGATTCGCGTCGCTCAGCGTCAGGAGGAGAAACTCGGTCCCCTGCACCGGGCTGCCGGCGATCATGGTGCGGGCGGGGGGCCGTGTCGTCCCGGGCGAGTCGTCCGGCAGCGTCAGGAGCGCCTCGGTGATGAACGGATCGTCGGGGTGGCTCTCGACGATCGACTTCCAGTCGGCTCCCGAGGAGAAGGAGGGGGGCTTGGGCGGGTAGATCACCAGGCCGGAGCGCGTCGCCAGGACGTTCATGCTGTGCGTCCCGGGATGGAACTCGGTCCCCAGCGCCCCTTCGGGAGCCAGGTCGATGGCGCCCAGAAGGACCCCCTGAAACTGTCCGCCGCGCAGGATCGGGGACACCATGTAAAGCACCGAGTCGCGCTCGCGCTCGGGCATCACCGGGGCGATGAGGACGTTCCGGGTGCGCAGGACCGCCTGGAACCAGGGCTCCGACGCGAGCGACACGCCCGCGGGCAGGAAACTCTGCGGCTCGGCCCAGATCGCCGCCCCGTCCGAGCCGATGACCGCCACGCCGACGTTGAAGAAGGCGCTCTTTTCGTGCGTGAGTCTGAGGAGGCTGCGCTCGGGCTCCGAGTTGCGGTCGAGCAGGTTCACCTCCGAGCGCAGGCCGAGACGCGACAGCTCCGCGGCCAGGAGGTGCAGGTGGCGGCCGAGGTAATAGGCGTGCACCTGGGTCTCGAGCAGGAGCGTCTCGCGGGCGACCTCCTGCTGATAGGCGAGGTCGGTGGCGAGCGCCGCCACCAGGAGCGCGACGGCGACGACCGCCGTGCCGAGGTAGATCAGAAGGACGGCGCGCGCGAAGCGGGAGTGGACGGCCGAGAGGTCCTGCCCCTCCCCGCCGGGGCTCACGGCAGGAGCGGGGACAGCGCCGGGGCGCGACCCAGGAGACGCTCCTTCAGACGGGTCGCCCAGTAGTACGTAACGGGCAGGATCACCAGGGTCAGCACGGCCGACGATAGAGTACCACCGACCACGACCACCGCGATGGGGCGCTGCGTCTCGCTGCCGATGGCGTGCGACAGGGCCGCCGGCAGAAGACCGAGCGACGCCAGGAGCGCCGTCATCAGGACGGCCCGCAGCCGGTCGCGCGTTCCCGCGACCACCGCCTCATAGAAGTTCTCGCCGCGCTCCACGCGCGCCTTGATCGAGGCGACCACGAGGACACCGTTCAAGACCGCCTGCCCGAGGAGCGCGATGAAGCCGACGGCGGCGCTCACCGACAGAGGCATGCGCGCGGCCGCCAGTCCCAGGACACCGCCGATGAGGGCGAGCGGCACGTTCAGCATGATGAGGGCGCAGTCCCACACCGAGCCGAAGGCCGAGAACAGCAGGAGGAAGGTCAGGAGAAGCGACAGCGGGATGACCAGCTGCAGCCGGGCCATGGCGCGCTCCTGGTTCTCGAACTCCCCGCCCCAGGTGATCTCGTATCCCGCCGGGAGGGCCTGGCCCGAGGCGACGCGGGCGCGCGCCTCCTGCACGAACGACCCCATGTCGCGGTCCCGCACGTTCATGCGGATGCCGACGTAGCGCCGTCCGTTCTCGCGGGTGATGGCGGCGCGGCCGGTGCCCATGCGCACGTCGGCGACGGCGGTGAGCGGCACCAGGGCGCCGTTCTTCAGCGGCAGCATGAGAGTGCGGATCGAGCCGATGTCCTCGCGCGTCGCCGAGGGGAGCCGCACCGTGACGTCGAAGCGCTTCTCGCCCTCCCACAGCTCCGACGCGATGTGACCGCCCATCGCGGTCTCGACGTAGTCCTGCACGTCCGCCAGGTCGAGGTCGTAGCGCGCCAGGGCCTGTCGGTCGAGCGTCACGGCGATCTGCGGCATCTCGCCCGCCTTGACGATGCCGAGATCGGCGACACCCGGCACCTTCGCGATCGCGTCCTCCGCCTTCAGCGCGGCGTCCTGCAGGACGTCCAGATCGTCCCCGTAGATCTTGACGGCGATCTGACCGAACTGGCCCGAGATGTTTTCGTTCACGTTGTCCCTGATCGGCTGCGAGAAGTTGTACTCCGTTCCCGGGACTTCCCGGATGTTCCGCTCCATCTCGGCGATGAGATCGTCGAGGCCGTGCACCGACGAGCGCCACTCCGGCATCGGCTTGAGCTTGACGAAGATCTCCAGGTTGTTCGACAGCGTGGGGTCGGTGCCGTCCTCCGGACGACCGAGCTGGCTCAGGAGCTCCGTGACCTCGGGCGTGCGCCGGAGCCGCTCTTTCAGGAGCGGCACGAGCCTGCGGCCGGCGGTGAGCGACATGTTGCCCGGCAGCGTGAGGGTGACGTACAGCGCCCCCTCGTTCAGCTCGGGGAGGAACTCGGAGCCGAGACGCGGCAGGAGCGTCAGGGCCGAGAGGAACGCTCCGGCGGCGAGCGTCAGGACGATCTCCGGACGCAGCATGGAGAAGCGGATGGCCGGGTCGTAGGCCCGCCGGGCCCACGAGAGCAGGGGCGAGTCGGGCACCGGCCTCGAGCGTCGCAGCGACATGTGGGCCAGGACCGGGACGAGCGTGAAGCTGACGAGCAGGGCGCCCAGGAGGGCGCTGACCACGGTGTTGGCCATCGGCCGGAAGATGCGTCCCTCCACGCGCTGCAGCGAGAAGATCGGCAGGTAGGCGGCGATGATGATCAGAAGCGAGAACAGGGTCGGCCGCGCCACCTCGCGCGCCGCCTTCAGGATGCGATCGGACAGACGCTCGGCCTCGTTCCCCGGATGGACGTCGTCGCGCAGGTCCTCGCCGTGCACCCGGTGGAACAGGTGCTCGACGAGGATGACCGCGCCGTCCACGATGATCCCGAAGTCGACCGCACCCATCGACAGGAGGTTCGCCGACATCCCCCGGACGTAGAGATAGAGGAACGACGAGAACAGCGACAGCGGGATGACCGCGGCGACGATGAGGGAGGCCTTCACCGACAGCATGAACAGGAACAGGACGAGCACGACCAGGAACGCCCCTTCGGCGAGGTTGTGGAACACCGTGTGCAGGGTCGTGTCGACCAGCTCGGTCCGGTCGTAGAACGGCTGGATGCGGATGCCCTGCGGCAGGACGCGATCGTTGATGTCCGCGATCCGTTCGCGCAGCCCCTTCAGGACGACCGAAGGGTTCTCGCCCCGGCGCATGAGGACGATCCCCTCGACCGCGTCCTCGTCCTCGTTGCGCGTCACGATCCCCTGGCGGGGGGCGTACCCGATCGTCACCCGGCCGACGTTCTTGACGGTCACGGGCACGCCCCCCTTCGAGCCGACACGCACTTCCTCCACGTCCTTCAAGTCCTTGAAGATGCCGAGGCTGCGGATCACGAACATCTCGCTGCCGCGCTCGACGTAGCCGCCCGAGGCGTTGTCGCTCGCCTTCTTGAGCGCCTCGAAGATGTCGGACAGGCCGACCTCCAGGGCGGCCATGCGCACGGGGTCCGGCTCGACGTGGATCTCGCGCAGCAGGCCGCCGTAGGACACCACGTCGGCCACGCCGGGGACCCGCAGCAGCTGCGGTCTCACCACCCAGTCCTGCTGCGTGCGCAGCGACATCGGGTCGGCCCCCTTCCCCTGCAGCGTGTAGCGGTACACCTCGCCGATCGGCGTCGCGAGGGGGCCGAGGGAGGGCTGGACTCCTTCCGGAAGCTCGGCCTGGCCCATGCGTTCGAGGACCTGCTGGCGCGCCAGGTAGGGTTCGACGCCGTCCTCGAAGGTCAGGGTCACGAACGACAGCCCGAAGAGAGAGATGCTGCGCAGCCGGAACAGGCCCGGCGTGCCGTTCAGCGCGCGCTCGAGCGGGATCGAGACGCGCCTCTCGACCTCCTCCGTGGGCTGGCCGGAGAACAGCGTGATGACCTGCACCTGGGTGTCGGTCGGGTCGGGGAAGGCCTCGACCGTGAGCCTGCTGAAGGCGTACCAGCCGCCCGCCGCGAGCACCGCCGCCAGGACGAACGGGGCGATCCGGTTCTTCAGGGAGTATCGGAGGAGCGCGTCGAGCATCGGGTCGGGTCTCAGGCTCCGAGGGTGACCTGGTTGTCGAGCAGGAGACCGCCCTCGTCCACGATGATCTCGCCCGGAGTGAGACCCGACAGGACGGGGACGCGCCCGTCCCGCGAGGCGCCCGCGACGATCTCGCGCCGCGCGAAGCGCCCCGCGTCGTCGCGCACGTACACGTACTGCCGCGCGCCATCGCTGATCAGCGCGGTGGCCGGGATCTCCACGGTCCCGGCCCGGCTCGCCGTCGCGAAACGCACGCGCGCGTAAGTGTTCGGCCGCAACACGCCGTCGGGATTGGCGAGCCGCACCCGGATCGGGACGGTGTGCCGGTCGGGGTCGACGACCGCCGACACCATGGCGACCGTCCCCTCCGCGTTCAGACCGGGAATGGAGGGGCTCGTCACGACGGCCCGGGACCCCTCCTTGATCTGGGTCGCGTCGGACTCGAAGAGATCGGCCAGGACCCATACCGAGGCCAGGTCCGCGATGACCATCTGGGCCGTCCCCGCATCCGGCCCCACCTGCTGCCCGGTCAGGACGTGCTTCTCGACGACCACCCCCGGACAGGGGGCGACGAGGGTGAACTCGTTGTCGGCCTTCTCGGAGACCCGCAGGGCGTCGACCTTGGCCGCGGCGACCTTGAGGGACATCTCGGCTTCCTTGAGCTGCTGCTGCGCCAGGATCTCCTCCTTCGCCGGCAGGGCGCGGGTCTGGACCATGGCGTGCACGCGCTCGAAGCTGGTCCGCGCCACCTCGAGATCGAGCGCGGCCTTTTCCTTGGCGGCGCGCAGGTCGGCGATCTCGGGGCTGGTGACGGAGAACAGCGGGTCCCCCTGCTTCACCTTCTGCCCGAGATCGACGAAGACCTGCCCGACGCGGCCGCTCAGGGGTGTCTGCACCTTCGAGGCCCGGGTCTCGTCGATGGCGACCCGCGCCGGCACCGGATCGGTGAGACGCGTGTCGGCGGTGGTGACGATGCCGAGCTTCAACGCCTGCCACTGCGGCGCGTCGGGGGCGATCGTCAGCGCGCTTCCCTCGACGGTCAGACCGGCGGGTTTCGCGGCGACGACAGGCTCGCGGCTGAAGCCCGTCGACAGCCACACCGACAGGCCTCCCACGAGCATCGAGCTGGAGAGACCGAACATCCGGACCACGCGGAATTTCATGGAGTCACCTCCGACGACGTCATCGAGCCGCGCGCCAGATCGGCATCGAGCCCCAGGGCCCGGCGCAGGTCGTTGCGCACGGAGAACAGGTCGAATTGAAGATCCATGACCTTGAGGAGCAGATCGGTGTGCGTGCGGCGCGCCAGGAGGAGGTCGGTCATGCTCACGCCGCCTCTGTTGACCGCCCCGAGGGTCGCCTCCAGCACCCCCTTCGATTTGGGCACCGCCTGCTCGAGGAGCCCGTCGAGCGTGCGCTCCAGGGACGCACGACGCTCCTGGAGCGCCTGCACGTCGGCCCGCCCCCGCTCCCGCAGGCCGGCGGCCGCAAGCTCCAGCTCGCGGGCCCGCGCTTCGGCGCGGCTCGCGTCGTGCTGGCCGCGGTCGAAGATCGGCAGAGGGATGCCGATGGAGAACAGGTAGGTGCGCGGCTGGTCGCCGGAAATCGTCAGATTGTCATGGGTGTATCCGAGGCTCAGGCTGGGATCCGGGATCCTGCGCCGGCGGGCCAGGAGCGCGTCCTTCCCGGCCGCGTCGCGCTCGAGCATCAGCGCCTGGATGTCGGGCCGGCGGTCGATCGCCGTCCGGATGTCTCCGGGCTCCGGCAGCGCGGCGGCGCCGTTCACGCTGTCGATGCCGGTCTCCTCCACACCGCAGGGGGCCGCCAGCACCGCGCCGCAGGAGGCCACCTCGGCCTCGGACTCCCGGAGGTTGGCGGCGACCTCCGATTCGAGAAGCATCGTGTCGACCAGGAGACGGTCGAAATCGTTTCCGCTCAGATCCCCGTTGTCGACCCGCGAGCGCTGCAGCTCCACGTTCTGCCGGGCCGACGCCAGGCTGTCCTCCAGGACCGACTGGCGCGCGCCCAGGTAGGCGACGCGGCCGAGGACGGCGCGCGCCTCGGCCATGGTGTCGCCGAGCACATCCAGGTACAACCGCCGTCCCGATTCGAGGCGCAGGCGGGCCGATTCGATGCGCGGCCCGCGCTTGCCGATCTCCACCGTCTGCGACAGGACCGTGCCGTAGATCGCGGTGTCCTTCGAAGTCAGTCCCGGCGGGTTGGTGTCGCCCAGCGGCAGGTCGGAGACGCTCCCGGAGAGAGAGGGATTGAGGTGCAGTCGATCCTGCCGGAGCGCCGCCATCGCCTGGTCGACGCGCGTGGCCGCGGCCAGGACATCCTTGTTATTGTCCTTGAGCCAGGAAAGGAGCATCCGGTCGTCGGCGAGCAACGACTTGACCGCCACGGAGTCGCCGGTCTGCCGAGGTAACGCAGCCGGCGAAGCCTCCGTGGCGGTGTCCACGCCTGTGTCGGGAGGCGCGGCCACGGCCAGGCCCGCTGCGAAGTAAAGCAGGAGTGCGGCCCCGGGGGAGAACGCGGGCCTCCTGGCGATCCTCGCGATGGCGGTTCCTCTCTTTCCCATGGCCCCTTCGGTAGCCTCCCTGTTCAGCTTGTTCGTCCAGGATCGCAAGCTTCGTGCCACGGTCCTCGTCCACCTAACCCGTTGAATCGACGGGATGCCTCGAGTTGGGCGGCCCGGCGTCGGCGGTCCGCTGAAAAAATCTTTCATGGCCGGTTTCGGTGCTGGCGTATCCTGTCCGGGAAGCCCGGCGTGTTCGGGGGAGGGGGCCCTGGCAAACAAGTACCTGCGTGACCCGATCCACGGTTCGATCGGATTCGACAAGGATCGGGAGAAGGTGGTCCTCGATCTCCTGAACACCCGCGAGTTCCAGAGACTGCGGCGCATCCGGCAGCTCGGCGCGCTGTTCCTGACTTTCCACGGCGCGGAGCACACCCGCTTCACCCACTCGGTCGGCGTGGCCTTCATGGCGAAGCGGATCTTCGACGCGCTCCTCGCCGCCGGGCAGATCCCTCGGAAGGGGCGCGCGCTGGAGCGCACGCGCCTCGTGGCGATCGCCGCGGCCCTCCTGCACGACGTCGGACACGGCCCGTTCTCGCACCTGTACGAGAAGGTGTTCAACGACCGCAAGCACGAGGAATGGACCCGGCTGATCATCCGGCATGCCCGCGGGGAGGCGGGGCGGCTGCTGCGCCGCGCCGGCCTGGTGGACGAAGTCCTGGCGGTCTACGATCGCACCTATCGGCCGTCGTTCGTGTCCGACATCGTCTCGTCGCAGCTCGACGCGGATCGGCTCGACTACCTGCTGCGCGACTCGTTCATGACCGGCGTCGCCTACGGTCAGTACGATCTCGAGTGGATCCTCACCAATCTGAGGCTGGCGCGGCGGGGCCGGCCGGGCGCCGGGAAGGATTCGGATCTGAGGCTCGCCATCAACGGGACGAAGGGGTACCACGCGGCCGAACAGTTCGTCATCGGCCGGTACCTGATGTATCAACAGGTGTATTACCACAAGACGAGCCGAGCCGCGGAGCAGATGATCCGCACGGCCCTCCAGCGCCTGGTCGACGCCCACGCCGAGAGCGGCCGGCTGCCCGATCCCTGCCCGGAGTCGATCGGTCGCCTGGTCGAGACACGCGGCAACCTGCCGGTCGAGGACTTCCTGCGTCTGGACGACTGGCTGTTCCTGTCGGCCTTCCAGGAGTGGTCGCTCGCGCCCGTCGGCCGCGTCGACGCCGTGCTGCGGGACCTGTGCGACCGGATCACGCGGCGGCGGCTGTTCAAGACGGTTCGACTGACGACGGGCACGCGGCACAAGGCGTTCGGCCAGGCGATCGAAGAGCTGAACGATCTGTTCCGGAAGAAGGGGTTCGACCCGCGCTACTACCTCCTGGAGGACGACGCGACCGATCTGCCGTACCGCGATCTGGCCTACTCCGATCGCATGGGAACGGCTCCGGAGGACATCGGCCTGGCGGTGCGCGGGCGCATCGTCGGCTACATGTCCGAGCGCAGCGTGTCGCCGCTCATCGACTCGATCCGGAATGAGCCGCGCAAGCTGCAGCGGCTGTGCTTCCCCGAGGCGATGCGCGGCGTCGTCGAGCGCCGGCTGAAGCCGTTCATCGCCAGTGAACGGCAGTAGAGGCCGGCCGGCGGAGAGCGCCCCTCAAACGCCCTGCGGTCAGGCGCTTCGGAGCGCTTGACGGGCTCTCGGGGGCAAGGTACCGTTTCCGGCCCTCGGTCGGGGCGGGGAAGGGTGGTCGCGGCATGAGAAGACTCCAGAGAAACGTTTCCAGGGTCCGGCTGGGGCTGGCGCTGTGTCTGGCCTCGACGATTCTCATCGCGGCCGGGCGACCGGCCCTGGCGCAGACGCCGGAGGAATCGCCGGCGCCCGACACCGGGCTCGTTCCGGATGAGCAGGAGGGGACGCCGGCCGCGGAGGACCCGACGCGCACGGCCGGCGGGGCGCTGCGGTTGTTCATGGCGTCGCGCCACTATCAGACCATCCGGCAGCTCAGGGGCGTGATGACCGAGAGGCTCCAGGCGCGCTTCGATCACGATTCGGCCCCGTTCAACGGCAAGCGCGGCAACCGGCTGGCCGGTTTCGACTTTGCCGAGAAGGATCTGAAGCCGGCCAGGACGGCCGGCAAACAGGTCACGCCGGCCTCGAGCTATATCGCGTCGGTCCGCAGCCTCTGGGAGGAGCAGGGGGAGGCGTCGGAGAGACGCACCGAGGCGATCACCCTGGTGCTCCAGGACAGCGGCCTGTGGCGGGTGGCGGATCTCGCGATCGGCGCCACCGAGAAGCTGCGCTTCGCCGACGCGGTGAACGGCGTGACCGCGCTGCGCATGGTTCTGCGCGCCTGGATCAGGGGGGACGCGGCGGCGGCGCGCCAGGGCATGAGCCCGGCGTTGCTCAAGAAGCTCGACGAGGACGCGCTCAGGGCGCTGTTCACGCCGGCGACGGGCCGAGGCCACGTCGCCTACCAGATCGTGGACATGACGCCGCAGGGGACCACGGGAGCCGTTGCGCGCGTGCGCCTTTACGAAACCGTCACCGGCGAGCCCGGATCGATCGACGGGCAGCCCCGGACCCTGAGGATGGTCAAAAAGGGATCGCGCTGGCTCGTCGACGGGTGGGACTGAGCGGCGGAGGATCCGAAGTATAATGTTCGTCCAGGAGGATCGCTTGGCCCGAATCCGTCAACACGCCCCCGCGACGCGCGACGATCGATTCCACGACGAGTGCGGCGTATTCGGCGTCTACCATCATCCCGAGGCCGCGCACCTGACCTACCTGGGGCTGCACGGCCTGCAGCACCGCGGCCAGGAATCCGCCGGCATCGTGTCGTCGAGCGGCGATCGCCTGCACGAAGAGAAGGGGATGGGGCACGTGGCGCGCATCTTCAAGAAGCCGATGCTGAGGCGGCTGAGGGGTGATCTCGCCATCGGGCACGTGCGCTACTCGACCGCCGGCAAGAGCAGCGTGGAGAACGCGCAGCCGTTCCTGATCGATTCGTGCAAGGGCGAGATCGCGGTGGCGCACAACGGCAACCTGGTCAACGCCCAGGCGATCCGCATGGCGCTGGAGAAGGAGGGATCGATCTTCCGCACCACCAGCGACACCGAGGTCATCCTGCACCTGATCGCCCGCTCGAAGAAGGAGGACCTGGAGGCCGCCATCGTCGACGCCCTGAAGCAGGTGGAGGGAGCCTACTCGCTCATCTTCATCGCCCGGGATCGAATCATCGGCGTGCGCGACCCGCGCGGCTTCCGCCCGCTGTCGCTGGGCCGTCTGGGAGACTCCCACATCCTCAGCAGCGAGTCCTGCGCCTTCGACCTCATCGACGCCGTCCTGGTCCGCGACATCGAGCCGGGCGAGATGGTGGTCATCGGGGAGGCGGACGTGAAGTCGTACCGGCCGTTCCCCCCGCAGCCGGTGTCGCAGTGCATCTTCGAGTACGTCTATTTTTCGCGACCCGACTCGCAGGTCTTCGGGCGGAGCGTGCACGAAGTGCGCAAGCGGCTCGGTCGCATCCTCGCCAAGGAGCAGCCGGTTCAGGCCGACATCGTGGTTCCGGTGCCCGACTCCGGCATGTACGCGGCGCTCGGATATTCCGATGAATCGAAGATCCCGCTGGAATTCGGACTGGTGCGCAATCATTACGTCGGGCGCACGTTCATCGAGCCGCAGCAGTCGATCCGTCACTTCGGGGTGAAGCTGAAGCTGAACCCGGTGCGCGCGCTCCTGAAGGACAAGCGGGTCGTGCTCATCGACGACTCGATCGTGCGCGGCACCACGAGCCGGAAGATCGTGTCCATGGTCCGCTCGGCCGGAGCGAGCGAAGTCCACATGCGCATCTCGTGCGCGCCGACCGTGGGTCCGTGCTATTACGGCGTCGACACGCCCCGCCGGGCGGAGCTCATCGCCTCCTCGCACAGCGTCGAAGAGATCCGACGCTACATACGGGCCGACTCCCTCGGCTACCTGTCGCTCGAGGGCATGTACCGCGCGGTGGGCGAGGGCCGTTCGTTCTGCACCGCCTGCTACACCAATACGTATCCTGTCCCGGTCCCCAAGGAGGAAGAGGCGCACGGGATGGTCTCGGGTCGCAGGTTGTAGCCTCTTTCGTTCTCAATCGAGCTTCTTCTGGAAGCGGCGGCGCGCGCCGCAGGGGCCTTCGGTCCCATAGGGGACCGGCGGTGCGCGCCCTTTGACGAAAGGCGAGTCGATGACCCTATCCAACGCGAACGCCGCCACTGGCTCCGGCCAGGGCACTCCGCGGCCGTACGTCCCGGCGCGGCCGTCCATCCCGATCGACAGCGCCGTCCTGACCGATCGATTCGGCAAGTTCGAGGCCGGCGCGCGCAAGATTCGCTGGGACGACCAGGGTCCGGTGACGATCGACTGGTCGATGTTCGACCGCAGCAAGCTGACGCTCGACAACCTGCTGGTGGTGAAGCTCGTCACGTTCGTCGAGTCGTACGCCGACGTGTACACGTCGCTCCTCCTCGACCAGTTCTGCACGAACGACACCATGGCGACCTTCTTCCAGCTCTGGGAGAGGGAGGAGTCGAACCACGCGGCGAAACTGGTGGCGTACCTGCATCTCGTCGGACTGGACAAGAAGGAGCTTCACGAATCGCTGCAGCGGCCGCGCTCGAAGAAGTTCGACGTGCCGTACATCAAGACTCCGCTGCAGGCCAACTGCTTCACGTACTGCCAGGAGCTCCTGACCGCCTTCTTCTACCAGATGTTCCGGCGCACCGTGCAGGAGCCGCTCCTGAACGAGCTCCTGACCAAGATCATCGCCGACGAGTGGCGCCACTTCCACTGGTACGAAGGCGTCCTGGAAATGCACCTGGAGACGGATCGCAAGAAGACGATCGAGGAATGCATCCCGGTGTTCGAGAATTTCGCCATGCCGGGGAACCAGATCCTCGGGTCCGAATACGATATCCTGACGGACGAGATCATCAAGCGCATGCGGTTCAGCACCTCCGAGATCTTCCAGATCGCCCGCCACATCACGTCGACATTTGGACTGATCGACGGGGGAAAGATGTTGGCGCGGTCCTCCTACGCCCGCAACATGAAGGACGTGGTCATGCGCAAGAAACCGCCGAAGCCGCACCACGAGGAGGTGGTGCGCTCGTTCGTCGCCGACCTCGAGAAGGCCCTTCAGGCCAGCCCCGCCTGAAGAGGGGGATTCCAAGGAGCGTCCGCCCGATGCCGTCCGCAGCCGACAGCGCCGAGTCGACGCGCCTCGCCATCGACACTCTGAAAACGCTCGCCATCGACGCGGTCGAGCAGGCGAAATCGGGCCACCCCGGCCTGCCCATGGGGGCGGCCGACTACGCCTTCTACCTCTGGACCCGGCACCTGCGTTTCGATCCGGGGGCCCCCGACTGGCCGGACCGCGACCGCTTCGTGCTCTCGGCCGGTCACGGCTCGATGCTCCTCTACGCCCTCCTGCACCTGTCCGGCTACGACCTGCCGCTCGAGGAGATCAAGAGGTTCCGGCAGTGGGGGAGCATGACCCCCGGCCACCCGGAGCACGGCTGCGTGCCGGGTGTTGAGACGACCACCGGGCCGCTGGGGCAGGGCTTCGGCAACGCGGTCGGCATGGCGATCGCGGCGAGGATGGCGGCGGAGCGTTTCAACATTCCCGGCATCAAGGTCGTCGACCATCGGACCTGGGTGATCGCGAGCGACGGCGACATCATGGAAGGAGTGCAGAGCGAGGCCGCCTCGATCGCCGGCCATCTCGCGCTCGCCAACCTCACCGTGCTCTACGATGACAACCACATCACCATCGAGGGAGAGACCTCCCTGACGTTCTCCGAGGACGTCGGCCGCCGCTACGAGGCCTACGGCTGGTCGGTCGAGCGCATCGACGGGCACGATCACGGGCAGATCCAGGCGGCGCTCGCCCGCGCCGCCGCCGAGACCGCGAGGCCCCGGCTCATCATCGCGCGCACGCACATCGCCAACGGCAGCCCCGGCAAGCACGACTCGGCCAGGGCGCACGGCGAGCCGCTGGGTCCGGAGGAGGCGGCCGCGACCAAGCGGGCTCTCGGCTGGCCGGCGCAGCCTCCCTTCCTGGTGCCGGACGGAGCGAAGGCGCCGTTCGCGGCGCGCGCCGAGGCGGGGCGCCGGGCCCGCGAGGACTGGAGGAAACGCTTCGAGGCCTGGAGCCTCGAGCGCCCCGACCTGCGCGCGCTGTGGGACCTCTACCACGCGCGCGCCGTCCCCGGGGATCTCTTCGCCCGCCTGCTCGAGTCGGTGTCCCCGCCCGCGGGCTCGCCCGCTCCGAAGCCCGAGGCGACGCGCGCCACCTCCGGCAGGGTGCTGCAGAAGGCGGCGGAGCTGGTCCCCTCCCTGTGCGGCGGCAGCGCCGACCTGGAGCCCTCGACCAAGACCTTCATCAAGTCCTCGACGGCGGTCGGTCCCGGCTCGTTCGCGGGACGGAACTTTCACTTCGGGGTGCGCGAGCACGGCATGGGCGCCATCCTGAACGGCCTGGCGCTGTACGGCGGGCCGATCCCGTACGGCGCGAGCTTCCTGATCTTCTCGGACTACATGCGCCCCCCGATGAGACTCGCGGCGATGATGCGCCTCCAGGTCGTCTATGTGTTCACCCACGACAGCATCTTCCTGGGGGAGGACGGTCCGACGCACCAGCCGGTCGAGCAGCTGCCGGGCCTGCGGCTGGTTCCCAATCTCGAAGTGGTGAGACCCGCCGACCCGCTCGAGGTGGCGATGGCGTGGACGCTGGCGCTCGAGCGCCGGGACGGCCCGACGGCCCTCGTCCTGACCCGACAGGAGGTCCCGTTCCTGACGCGGGCCCCCGGCTTTTCTCCGGACGTCATGCGACGGGGGGGCTACGTCCTGTCGGAGGCTCCGGCGCCGCGCGGGTCGGGTCCGGCCGGGAACGCCGGCACGGGACCGTCCCTCGTTCTGATCGCCAGCGGCTCCGAGGTCGGTCCGGCCCGGCAGGCCCAGGAGATCCTGTCGTCCCGCGGAGTCGCCGCGCGCGTGGTGTCGATGCCCAGTCCGGATCTCTTCCTGCGCCAGGACGAGCCCTACCGGCGCTCGGTCCTGCCGATGGGAGCGAGGTGCGTGGTCATCGAGGCGGCGCGGAGCCAGGGATGGGAGCGCGTGGCCGGGCGCGACGCGCTTCTGATCGGAGTCGACCGCTTCGGCGCCTCGGCCCCCTGGAAGGTGAACGCTGAAAAGTTCGGCTTCACGGGCCCGCAGATCGCCGAGCGCGTCCTGCGTTTCGTCGGCGCCGCTTGAGCCGTGCGGCGTAGCGGCCCGATCGAACCCTTCCGCATCCCCGCGCGCGACGTCCGTCTCCTCGGATATGCGCCCGCCGTGGCCCGGCGGGTCGCCACCCTGTCCGCCGGCCGCTTCGCAGCGAAGATGTTCCGCGGCGATCCGTCCCCGTGGACTTCTGATCCCGCTGCACGCCGCATCGTCAAGAACCGGCTCGGCTGGCTGCGGTCCCCGCAGGAGATGCTGCGCGAGGTCCCGCGACTCGAGGCGTTCGCCGCGAGCGCCCGCGGCGACGGCATGCGCCACGCCGTCCTCCTCGGCATGGGCGGGTCGAGCCTGTGCGTCGAGGTCTTCCGGCGGGTCTTCCCGCCGCCCGCGGGATTTCCCGAAATCATCGTCCTCGATTCGACCGTCCCCGGGGCGGTGCGCCGCGTCGAGTCGGACATCGACCCGGCGAGGACCCTCTTCGTGGTCAGCAGCAAGTCGGGGACGACGGGGGAGACCCTGGCCCTGCAGTCGTACTTCTGGGAGAAGATGCGCCGGCTGCGCGGCGACCTGGCGGGCCGGCACTTCGTGGCGATCACCGATCCCGGCACGCCCCTGTCGGCCGAGGCGTCGGCGCGCGCCTATCGCGCCACGTTCCACAACCCCCCCGACATCGGGGGGCGCTACTCGGCGCTGTCCTATTTCGGCCTCCTGCCGGCGGCGCTGGGCGGCGCCGACATCGCCGCGATCCTCAGGTCCGCGCTCCTGATGCTCGATGCCTGCGGGCCGGCCGCGGCGGCCTCGGACAACCCCGGTCTGATGCTCGGCGCTGCGCTCGGTGTGCTGGCGCGCCGGGGGCGCGACAAGGTCGTCCTGGCCGTGGACCCGGGGCTGAGACCGTTCGGGCTCTGGATCGAACAGCTCCTCGCCGAGAGCACCGGCAAGGAGGGACGGGGTCTCGTCCCGGTCGAAGCCCCCGCCTCACCGGCCGACGCCCGGGCGACGCTCCTCGGACCGGATCGCGTCGCGGTCGTCATGACCCTCGGGAGGAAATCCACGGCCGGTCCGCCCGCGGGGCGCGGCGGGGCCAGGACACCGACGGTCGTCCTGCGGCTGCGCGATCGTTTCGATCTGGGCGCCGCGATGGTGCAGTGGGAGATCGCGACGGCGGTGGCCGGCGCGGTCCTCGGCGTGAACCCGTTCGACGAGCCGAACGTCGCCGAAAGCAAGACGAACACCGCGGCGGCGCTCGCGGAGTTCGACGCGACGGGCGGCCTGCGCGAGGAGGAGCCGGCCCTGGCCGAGGGGCGCGCGCGCGTCTTCCTGGGGGGGATCAAGCTGCCCTCGCGCGGGCCGGCGACTCTCTCCGCCGCCGTCGGCTCGCTCCTGGGCCGAAGACGACGCGGCGACTACATGGCCGTCCTGGCGTTCGTCGACCCCGGAAGCCGCTCTCCGCGCGCGGCCCTCGAGACGATCCGATCCCTCCTTCTGGAGGCCACCGGCTGCGCGGTGACGCTCGGTTACGGCCCGCGCTACCTCCACTCGACCGGCCAGCTCCACAAGGGGGGGCCCAACCGGGGCCTGTTCATCCAGATCGTCCCGGACGACACGATGGTCCTGCCGATTCCTGGCACGCCGCACGATTTCGAAACGTTCAAGCAGGCGCAGGGGCTCGGGGATTACCTGTCGCTGAAGCGGCGTGGTCGCCGCATCGTGCGGCTGTGTTCCCCCGACGACGCCGCTGGAGCGCTGCGTACTCTTGTGGCCGCACTGCGCGCTGCGCGTGCGGTGTCCCGCCGCGTGCGCCGGACACGCACTTAGGACCGTCCCCGAAGCGCCGCAGCGCGCGTCTCACCATGCGGCCGGGTGTTCCGGGCCCGCCTTGTGCGGCACAGGCACCTCTGCTACGCTTCCGGCTCGAATCACCGACCCATCCTCCAGCCGCCGGTCGTCCACCGCCCCCTCGTGAGGCGGCCGGGCGGGGACAACGCCGATGCGCGGTTTCAAGAACACTCTCAAGCCGCTGAACATCCTGCCGCCCGAGGCGGAGGAGCAGGTGCACCGCGCCACCCTGAAGATCCTGCGCGAGCACGGGGTGATCTTCGAGGACGGGCGCGCCCTCGACCTGTTCCGCAAGGCGGGGCTCAAGGTGGATGACGCCGAGCAGCGCGTCTTCTTCCCCCCCGAGTTCGTGGAGCAGCAGATCGCGAAGGCGCCGGCGCAGTTCACCCTTCAGGCGCGCAATCGCGACAACGACGTGATCATCGGCGGCGACCACCTGGTGTTCGCGCCGGTCAGCGGACCGCCGTTCGTCGCCGATCGCGAGGGCGGCCGGCGCGACGGCACGCTCGAGGAGCAGAACAATCTCGTCCGCCTGTCCGAGGTCATCGACGTCATGCACCACGGCTGCCCGGAGGTGGCGGTCAAGGACCTGCCGGTCGAGACGCGTCACCTCGACATCCTGTACCACCAGGTCCGGCTGAGCGCCAAGGGGATGATCGGCGACGCCTGGAGCACGGAGCGGGCGCGCGACCACATCGACATGATGGCGATCGTCTTCGGCGGCCGCGAAAAGATCGCCGAGCGACCCGTGCTGATCGGGATCATCAACTCGAACAGCCCGCTGCGCTACGACTCGAACATGGCGGAGGGGCTCATCGAGTACGCCGCCGCGGGGCAGGTGAACGTCATCACGCCGTTCATCATGGCCGGCGCGACCAGTCCGGTGACGCTGGCGGCGGCGGTGGCCCAGCAGAACGCCGAGTGCCTGGCGGCGATCGTCCTGGCCGAGACGGTGCGTCCCGGAGCGCCCGTGATGTACGGGTCGTTCCTGACCGGCCTCGAGATGCGCACCGGCGCCCCCGCCTTCGGCCGGCCGGAAGCCGCGCTCGGCATCCTGTCGTCGGCCCAGATGGCGCGGCGGTATTCGCTCCCCTGCCGGGCCGGCGGTGTCCTGACCAACTCCAAGGTGCCCGACGCGCAGGCCGGGTGGGAAAAGATGATGCAGCTCTGGCCGATCGTGCTGGGCGGGTGCCACTACGTCCTGCACGGCGCGGGCTGGCTGGACGGCGGCCTGACGGCCTCGTTCGAGGCGATGGTCCTGGATGCCGAGATGCTGGAGATGCTGCCGCGCTTCTTCGCGGGTGTGCCGGTCAGCGATGAAACGCTCGCTCTGGACGTGATCGCCCATGTCGGGGCGGGCGGACACTTCCTGGGGGAGGAGCACACGCGCAAGCACTTCAAGACGGAGTTCCACTTCCCGAACCTGGCCGACACGGAGGCCTACGAATCCTGGGTCAAGAAAGGGCGGATGGACGCCGAGACGCGCGCCACCACGCGCTGGAAGAAGCTCCTCTCGTCCTACCAGGAGCCGAAGCTCGATCCCGCCGTCGACGAGGAGCTCCGGGACTTCGTCGCCCGCCGCAAGCGCGCCATCGAGGCCACGATCGACTAGCCCGGATTTCTCACCATCGAGATTGAGAAGGCTGCCTCCCCTCAGGCATAAAAAGCCTGCGAACGACCTGTTCGATCGCGTCCGCGAGCAGGAGTGGACACGCGTACCACCTCGGACTCTCCCGACAGCCGAGTCCTCGACCGCGTCTCACAGGCGCTCGACTAGCGCCTGAGCGGCTCGCCGAAAGAGGCCCTTCAGCGCGGCAGGCGCGCAGCGCCGGGGCCGATCAGAGCGTGCACCCCCGGATCGCCGGGCCCGCGGTGTCGACGGGGCCGTTCCGTCGCAGCATCTCGACGAAGACGTCGTGGCCGCTCTTGTGCTTCGGAATCGGCGAGAAATAGACGGCCCCCTCCTGAGTCACACACGCTTCGCAGGGGATCGTGGCGCTGTTGAGCTGGACACGCTCCCCCTGCGAAGTGAACATCACGATGTTGAAGCCGAGAATGTCGGTCTCGAACTGTGTCCTCCAGCTCACCGTGGCGGATCCCCTCCCGAGCGGGCTCGTGAAGCTGATGCACACCGCGACGATCTGCTGGACGCACGAGGTGACGCCCGGCAGATACGGGCACGGATCGCAGACGTCGCCGACGCCGTCGTGATCTGCATCCGCCTGATCCGGGTTCGGCACGCCGGGACAGTTGTCTCTTGCGTCCGGTATTCCGTCCCCGTCGGTGTCGGGGGGCGTGGTGACGGTGGACGGACAGTACCTGCCGCCTGTGTCGTAGCCAAAGTCGCCGCCCCAGACGATCATCTCGCTGCCGGTCCAGGTCGCCGCGTGTCCCTCCCGGCGCGACGGCGTGGTCGCGTCGTCCCGTGTGGCGCTCCAGACGTCGCCGACGGGATCGTAGAGGCCTCCGGAGCTCGTGGTGAAGCTGAATTCGTTGATCGTGCCGCCCCAGACGATCATCTGGGAGCCGGTCCACACGGCCGAATGATCGAAGCGCGTGAGCGGAGTGAGAGGACCGACGTTGGTGGGATCCCACATGTCGGATAGCGGATCGTAGCGCGCGCCCGAGTTGTACACGACGACATTGCCGTACGTCTCCCCGCCCCAGACGATCATCTGACTGCCGGTCCAGACGGCGGTATGACGCACGCGCGCGGAGGGGCTGCGAGAGTCCACTCGTGTCGGCGTCCAGGAGTCGGAGACCGGATCGTACTGCCCGCCGGTGTCGTGCACCATGTAGGTGCCATTCGACAGGATGCTTTCGCCGCCCCAGACGATCATCTTCGAACCGGTCCAGACGACCGATGGCCGGGCGCGCCCGGGTGGTGCCGTAGCGTCGGCCCGAGTCGCCGTCCAGCGATCGGCAGCAGGGTCGTAGCGGCCGCCGCTGTTGCTCGCCCCCACACCGGCGACGTACCCGCCCCACACGATCATCTCCGTCCCCGTCCAGACGGCGGCCTGACCGACCCGTTCGACGGGGGTCTCGGAGTCCACTCCAGTTGCGGACCACGTGTCGGTCGCCGGATCGTACCGGCCTCCCCCCTGCGTATAGGTGTCTCCGCCCCAGACGATCATCTGGGAGCCGGTCCAGACCGCCGCGTGGTTCCCCGTGGGGGCCGGAGTCGTCGCGTCGAGGCGGGTGGGGGTCCAGTTGTCGGTCGCCGGATCGTAGCGCGCGCCGTCGTTGTGGTACGTGCCCGAATTGCCCCCCCAGACGATCATCTCCGCGCCGGTCCAGACCGCCGTGTGGTCCCCGCGGCCGGCCGGCGTCTGATCGTGCGAGGTCGGGACCCACGTGCCGGAGACGGGATCGAATCTGCCTCCGGTGTTGTGGTGATAGCTGCTGCCGCCGGGACCGCCCCAGACGATGAGCTCGCTTCCGGTCCAGACCGCGCGCTGGGGGACCGGACCGAACGAGGTCGGGTACGCGGGGATGGGCGTCCACGAGTCGGTGGCCGGGCGGTAGCGCGAGCCGGCATAGGCCGACGTCGCCGCGCCCCAGACGATCATGTCGCTCCCCGTCCAGAGCGCGTCGTGCCCGGAGCGCGCGGCAGGGGCCGTAGCGTCGGCGCGTGTCGCCGTCCAGGCGTTGGCAGTCGGGTCGTATCGCCCCCCCGTGTTCAGCGGGAAATAAAGAGGATAGAACGGGCCCTGCGTGTAATAGCTTCCCCCCCAGACGATCATCTCGGTCCCGGTCCAGATCGCCGTGTGGTTCGAGCGCGGCACCGGCGTGCCGGCGTCCACCGGGGTCGGAATCCACGTGTCGGTCTGTGGAGAGTAGCGGCCGCCGCTGTTGAAGTAGGTGAACTGGGAGCCTCCCCGGCCACCCCAGATGAGCATCTCGCCGCCGTTCCAGACGGCGCTGTGATCGGTGCGCGCCTCCGGTGCCGGCGGATCGGTCCGGACGGTGATCCAGGTGTCCGTCGACGGATTGTAGCGGCCGCCCGTGTTCGTGACCGCGAACTCCGATCCGACGGTCCCTCCCCAGACGATCATCTCGGTCCCGGTCCACACCACTGTGTGGCCCGTGCGCGCGGAGGGGGTCGTGGCATCGAGGTGGGTCGGCGTCCAGGTGTCGGTGACCGGGTCGTATCTCCCTCCGTCGTTGAGCACGGCGTTGATGCCGCCCGCGGTTCCACCCCAGACGATCATCTCGTGTCCGGTCCAGATCGCCTTGGTCACTCGCGGCGCGGGAGCCGTGGCGTCCGACCGCACCCGGGTCCACGAGTCCGTCGCCGGGTCGTAGCGGTCGCCCGTGTTCAGGGTCCCGGCGAAGCCGTTCCCGCCCCACACGATCATCTCGCTGCCGGTCCACAGGGCCACGTGATTGGAACGCGGATAGGGCAGGGCGCGGTGGACCTCGGTCCAGGTGTCGGCCGTGCAGCTTGTCTGGGCGATGTCGGGCAGGCGGAAGGAACCGGACAGTGTGTCCGCGCTCGCCGGCAGCCCTCCTCGCACGCCCGCCCACCAGGTGTCGAAGGGCACCTTGCGCCAGACGACCTCGGTCGTTTCGATCCGGACCGCTTCGACACGATGTACGAAAATGACCACGAGGGCATCCTCGTCCTCGATGAGCCGGCTGGGGGTGTCGAGCGGAATGTCGTGTGCCGCGCCGGTCATCCCCTCGAAGGCGCCGGCCAGTCTCGCCCGCAGACCATCCCATTCGGGTCGATTGAGACGAACGACCCCCCGCTCGCCCGGTCCGTCCGCCCCCGCAATCCCGGCGGTCACGCCATCCAGAAGAAAGATCACGCGCGAGACCTCTCCGCCGGCCCGCGACAGGGCGTCGGGGCCCGCGCCTTTCAGCATGGCCTGCACGGCGCGGCTGCGGACCGCTTGGTGAAGTCGATCGTCGTGGGCGTACCAGGTCCGGACGAGGCGGTCGACCAGGGCAGGGCGGGCCAGAGTCTCGGCGGCCAGGAGCGGGTCGCGGCCGAGAGAGGCGAACAGCTCGCCGAGGACCTCGGGCGACCGTGTGTCCGCTGCCATGCGATCGAGCTCGGCCTGCACCTGCGCGGGCGTGAGGTCACGCCCCCAGAATTTCCGCAGCGCGGCCTCCTTGCGGAGAGCGTCGACGACCTTGGAGCGAATCGCCGCGTCGGGGAGAACGCGACTCAGCGGGGGCTTCGCTGACCGGTTCTCCGCCGGCCAGATGCGGTGCCGCCAGTAGACCTCCTCGACGGCCCGTCGGGCGGCGATGCGTTGCTCGATTGTCAGCTGTTCGGACGCCTGAGTGCCGCTGGCCAGCAGGACCAGCGCGTAAAGACTTACGGAAGCGGCGCGCCAGATGGAAGGTCTCATGGTCCTCCTCCTAGGCAAGGAGTACGGTGAGTATGACCCATAAATACCTCGAACAGGCGGCAAGTCAACAAGGAACTTGGATCGCTGCTCGCTGGCACACCCATGGCTGCCAGTCTCGTGGGTGGGCGGAGCGCGGAGGCGCTAGGACCGGCTCCGCCACCGTCCGAACGCGTAGACGACGACCCCGCTGCCGGTGCTCAGGAGCGTCAGCCCGAGGATCTTGGCGACCGCCAGGGCCTTGTGCGGCTCGTCCTCCGCGGGGAAGAAGGACAGCACGATCGAGGCCGCCGTGGTGAGGAATCCGACCGCTCCGGCCAGGACCGCCACCGGGCGGCCGCCCGGCACGCGGATCACGTCGGGGCCGGCAGGCTCGCGCTGCAGACGGATCATCGACGCGAACACGAGCAGGAAGGGGATGAGCGTGCAGATGACCGTCATGCTGACCAGGATGTCGTACGCTCCCTTCACCGTCTGGCCGGCCTGACCGAGGACGATGCACACGACGATCGTCGCGCCCAGGGTCAGAAGGGCCACGTGCGGCGTGCGCCATTTCGGGTGGAGGCGCCCGAAGCTGTCGGGGAGGTAATGGTCGAGCCCGGCGACGAACGGCAGCCGCGCGACCGAGGCCAGCCAGGCGCCCACGCTGCCGAGGGCGCTGAGGGTGATCAGGAAGGCGGCGACGGGCGTGAGACCCTCGAGACCCAGGCGCGTGGCGGCCGCTTCGATGGCGTCGATCGGTCCCTGCAGGCCGCTGAGCCTCTCCGGCGGCAGGGCCACCAGGACGCAGATCGTTCCGAGGAGGTACATGAGAGTGATGAGGGGCAGGGAGACGAAGATGGCGCGCGGAATGGTGCGACGCGCGTCCTTGATCTCCTCGCCCATGAACGACGCCGACTCGAACCCGGTGAGGGCGAAGGCGAGGGTCGACCAGAAGACCAGATCCCTGAGCCCCAGCCCCGGGGTCAGGGAGGCGCGCGTGAACCGGGTCGCCGGTCCGAGACGCACCCAGGCCATCAGGCCGATGATGATGAGGGCCAGGGTCGCGGCCCAGCGGGCGAAGGCGCCCACGTTGCTGATCCACTTGCCGAACTGCAGGCCGAGCAGGTTCGGCACTATCCCGAGTGTGAGTCCCAGGAGCGCCGCCACGATCATGTAGGACGGGCTCGCGGCCAGGCGCCGCCAGCCGCCACCTCCGATGTACAGCGCGTTTCCGGCCGCGAAGTAGAGGACGCCCGGAAAGTAGGGCAGGTTGCTCATCCAGTAGGTCCACCCGGTCATGAAACCCGCGAATTCGCCGAAGGCGCGCTTGCTCCAGACGTACATCCCCCCTTCCTGCGGGTAGCGGGACGACATCTCCACGATCGAGAACGCCAGGGGGACCGCCATGGCCGCGAAGGCGATGAGCCAGACGGTCAGAGCACTCGGACCCGCGACGCTCGCGGCGGCGACCCATTGAAGGTTGATGCCGGCGGTGATGAAGTACAGCACGACATCGCCGAACCCCATGACACGGCGGAGGCCGGCGGTCTGGGTGGTGCTCGTTGAGGTGTGTTCCGACGGCTGCATGGACGCGTGCCCCCGGATGGCGACGTACGGCCGCCGGAGTCTATGCAAGGCCAGGGCGCGATGCAAGGGAAGACGGGCGGGCGCTCCGACCATGGAACGGTGTACACTCCGGCCGTCGCGCGGAGGGCAGGGAGATTGTCCCGGACGAGGACCCACGAGCCGGCCCGGCTACCGCCAGCCTTCGGGCCCGTTGCACCCCGACACTTGACGACATGAGCCGCACCGGACTAAACTACCGACCGGTCGGTAGTGTCCCGGCGGTGCCGCGCCGGGAGACCGGATGAAGAAGAGGACGCGGCAGGACCGGCCGACCCGCCAGGCGCAGATCTTCGAGACCGCGGCGCGTCTCTTCTGCGAGAAGGGATTCGACAAGGCGTCCATGGGCGACATCTCGGCCGCTCTCGGGCTCACGAAGGCGGGGCTCTATCATCACATCCGGAGCAAGGAAGAGCTTCTCTACGAGATCATGTCGTACGGCATGGACCTGTTCGAGCAGAAGGTTCTCAACCGGGTGATGACCATCGACGATCCGCTCGACCGGATCCGGGCCACTCTCAGGGGACACGTCCTCCTGGTCACACGCGACCGGCCCAAGGAGATCACCGTCATCCTGCACGAGAGCAACGCCCTGAAGGGGCGATACCGCGACAGGATCAACGCCCGCAAGAAGAGGTACGTGAAGTTCCTGGAGAAGACGTTCCGGGAGCTGCTCAGAAGCGGCGCCGCGCGCCGCATCGATCCCTCGGTCGCCACCTTCGCGATGCTCGGCATGATCAACTGGATCTACCAGTGGTACCGCCCCGGCGGACGGCTGGACGAGAACGCCCTGGCGGAGACGCTTACCGATCAGTTCCTTGGCGGCGTCCTGAAGCGGGCCGAGAGCACCCGATGAAGACGGCGCGCGCGGTCGGTGTCGCCGGTTACGGCGCCTACATCCCGCGGCCGCGCATCGCCGCGGCGACCATCGCCTCGGCCTGGGGCAAGTCGGCGGACGCCCGGCTCCCCGTGCGCGAAAAGTCGGTCCCGTCCGCCGACGAGGACACCGTGACGATGGCGATCGAGGCGGCGCGCGGGGCGCTGGCGCGCTCGCGCGTCTCTCCTCCGGCGATCCGGGCGGTCTGGGTGGGGACCGAGTCGAAGCCGTATGCCGTGAAGCCCTCGAGCACCATCGTGGCGGAAGCGATCGGCGCGATCCCCTGGGTGAGCGCGGCCGACCTCGAGTTCGCCTGCAAGGCCGGCTCGGAGGCGATGCAGGCCGCCTGCGCCTATGTCGGGTCCGGCATGGCCGACCACGCCCTGGCGATCGGCATGGACGCGGCCCAGAGCCGGCCGGGGGACCACCTGGAGTTCACGGCGGCGGCGGGGGGCGCGGCCTTTCTCTTCGGTCCGGCGGACGGGGCCCTGGCCGAGGTCGAGGCGTCCCGCTCGTACGTCACCGACACTCCGGACTTCTTCCGGCGGCAGCACATGCACTACCCCGAGCACGGGCACCGCTTCACGGGCGAGCCGTCCTACTTCAAGCATTCGCGCGAGGCGTCGCGCGGTCTGCTCGCGGAGCTGGGGCGGAAGCCGTCCGATTACCGCTGGGCGGTCTTCCACCAGCCGAACCCGAAATTCGTGCGCCGGGTCGCCGCGGAGCTCGGATTCTCCGAAACGCAGATCGCGGCCGGGAGCGTCGTGGATCACATCGGCAACACCTACTCGGGCGCGTCTCTCCTCGGCCTGGCGGCGATCCTGGACGTCGCCCGCGCGGGAGACCGGATCTTCTTCTGCTCGTACGGATCGGGGGCGGGGAGCGACGCCTTCTCGCTCCAGGCCACCGCGCGCCTGGAGAGCGCGCGCGCCCTGGCCCCCCTGGTCGGCGATTACCTAGCGAGACGCCGTCCGATCGAGGACTACGGGGACTATCTCAGAGTGACGCGCGCGATCAGGATGCTGTGATGAGAGACGTCGCCATCATCGGTGTCGGCCAGACGTCTGTCGGGGAGCACTGGGATCGCTCCCTGCGCGATCTCGCGGTCGAGGCGATCGCCTCGGCGCGCCAGGACGCGGGGGTCGATCGTGTGGACGTCCTGTTCGTCGGAAACATGCTTTCGGGCGAGCTGGCCGGGCAGGAGAACCTCGCCACCTGCGTCGCCGACGCCGCCGGTCTCCTGCCGATCGAGGCGCTCAAGATCGAGGCGGCCTGCGCCTCCGGGGGCGCCGCGCTGCGGGCCGCCTTTCTCACGGTGGCCTCGGGGGCGCACGACTTCGCGCTCGCGGTCGGGGTCGAGAAGATGACCGATATCCTCACGGACGGCGTGACGTCGTCCCTCGCCCTCGCGGCGGACGCGGACTACGAGGCCGCGCACGGTCTGACCTTCGCGGCCCTCAACGCCCTCTTGATGCGGCGCTACATGCACGAGCACCGGGCGCGTCACGAGGACTTCGCTCCGTTCTCGGTCAACGCGCACAGGAACGCCGCCGTGAACCCGCGCGCCATGTACCGCCAGCCGATCACGGTTGCGGACTTCGTCCGCTCCCCGGTCGTCGCCGATCCGATCAACATCCTGGACTCGGCCGGGATCTGCGACGGTGCGGCGGCGCTGCTGGTCTGTCCGGCCACCGAGGCGCGCCGGGCCCGCCGCGCCCCGGTGCGGATCACCGGGTCGGCCTGCGCCACCGACACGCTGGGTCTCGCGGAACGCCGGGACCCGCTCCTCTGGCAGGCGGTGGCCGACTCGTCGCGCCTCGCCTGCGAGCAGGCGAGGCTCAAGCCGAAGGACATGGACCTGTTCGAGCCGCACGACGCCTTCACCATCGTCTCGGTCCTGACGCTCGAGGCCAGCGGCTTCGCGGATCGCGGCAGCGCCCTGAAGCTCGCCGCCGAGGGGCGGCTGGCACGCGAGGGGGACATCCCCATCTGCACCCTGGGCGGGCTGAAGGGGCGCGGCCACCCGGTGGGGGCGAGCGGCGCCTACCAGCTGGTCGAGACGGTGCTGCAGCTCCGCGGCGAGGCCGGTCCCGCCCAGGTGAAGGGCGCTTCGATCGGCATGGCCCAGAGCGTCGGAGGGTCCGGGTCGGTCGCGGTCACCCACATCCTGCAGGTCTGAGAGGATCCATCATGGAGCTGCCTCGTTTCCATCGTCTGCGCGGTCCGTTCTACCGCCTGGAAGGAAACGCCTGCGCGGCCTGCTCGCTCCGCTTCTTCCCGCCGCGCCCTGTCTGCCCTGCGTGCAGGGGAAACGGACTCCCGTCCTTTGCCTTCTCCGGACGCGGGACTCTCTACTCCTGGAGCCGGGTCCTGCAGCCGGCGCGCGGTTACGCCTCGATGGCCCCGTACCTGGTCGGGATGGTGCGTCTCGAGGAGGGGCCGCTGGTCTCGGCGCAGCTGGCCGACGCCGACGGTGTCGACCTGACAATCGGGATGCCCGTCGAGATGGTGACCCGCCGGCTCCGCGACGCCGACGAGCACGGCTACATCGTCTACGGCTACAAGTTCAGGCCGCTCCTGCGGGAGACGCGAAAGCAGCCGTGAGCCCCCGGGCGGAGCGCGTCGCCGACCTCGGGGAGGCCGCGGCTCTCCTGCGCGACGGCATGGTCGTCGGTCTCTCCGGTTTCTCCTACCAGAACCCGCCCATGGCGATCGTGCGGGAGATCATCCGCCGCGGAGTCAAGGACCTGACCGTGGTGTCGGGCCCGACCTCGGGGCTGGAAACGGATCTGCTGATCGGGGCCGGGTGCGTCAGGCGCGTGGTGACCGCCGGCGTCGCGTTCGAGCGTGTGGCGGCCATCGCGCCCGCGTTCCGGAGGGCCGCGGAGCGGGGCGACCTGTCGGTCTGGGAGTGCGACGAGTGCATCTGGCACCTGGCGCTCAAGGCGGCGGCCTGGGACATGCCACATCTGCTGTGGCGCGGCGGCGTCGGCACGTCGCTCCCCGAGCTCAACCCCGATCTGGAAGAGGTGACCGAGGGAGGGCGGCGTTATATCCGGGTGCCGCCGGTGCGGCCGGACATCGTCTTCCTGCACGCGGCCGAGGCCGATCCGTTCGGCAATGTCCGCGTGGCGCGCGAGGCGTATCTGGGACGCACCTTCTGCGAGAGGGCGCTGACCCTGGCCTGCCGCGGACCGGTCGTGGCGACCGTCGAGCGCATCGTGCCGAACCTGGACGTCGCCGCCTCCCCGGAGAGGACGATTGTCCGCGGCGCCCTGGTGGTCCCGGTCCCCTGGGGCGCCCACCCCGGCGGCGTCAGCGGACGCTATGTCCCGGACCTGGCGCACTACCGCGAGTACGCCGCGGCGGGCGAGGCGCGCAGGCACGACGACCCGGTCCCGTACCAGGCGTATCTGGAACGGCACGTCTTCGGCCTGGACGGCCAGGAGGCGTATCTGAAAGAGATCGGTGCCGCGCGATTGGACCGCCTGGGGACGTCGTGGGCCTGAGCCCGGCGGGCGGTCACGACGCGGCGGCGCCCCGGACCGCGGCCGGAGACGTGGCGCGGCTTCTCGCCTGCGTGGTGGCCCGGGAGCTTTCCGACAAAGAGACGGTCGCCTTCGGTTTGCACGCCGAGCTGCTTCTGGCCGCGGCCCTCCTGGCGCAGAGACTGCACGCACCGAACCTGACGATCCGGCACGGCCTGCGCGTGGAGCGGGGACACGAGCTCTCCCCCGCCGCCTGGACCGACGAGCCGACGAGCCGATCGTACGGGCTCGTCGAATATCTCGAAGCGCACGACGCGATCCTGGATGTCGCCAGCCGGTCGTCCCCGATGCGATTCTGCGATGTCTTCTTCGTGGGGGGGATGCAGATCGATCGCGAGGGGAGCACCAACCTGATCGGTCTCAAGGGCAGGGACGGGCGCCTCGCGGTCAGGGGGCCCGGTTCGATCGGCACGACCTCCATCGGGACGCTGGCGCGGCACGTCATCCTGTTCTCGGGGGAGCATACGCCGCGGCGCTTCGTCGAGCGGGTCGACTACGTGTCGGTGCCGGGCTGGCGCCGCCGCGCGGCGGCCGGTCTCGAGGGGGGGCCGTCGCTGTGCGTGACCCCGCTCGCGGTCCTCGATTTCGCCGACGGTTTCATGCGGCTCCGTACGGTGCACGCCCACGCCACCGAGGCGGACGTGCGGCGACGCACGGGGTTCACGCTGCCCCCCTCGCCCGTCGTGGGCACGCCCCCTCCGACCGCCGTGGAGCTCGCGGCGCTCGCGGAGATCGATCCCTCCGGAAGGCTGGACGGGCTGGATCTGAGCCCGGACGGCGGGCCGCCGTGAGCGCCCTCGTGACGCTGCGACAGGCGGCCGCCTCCGTCCCGGACGGCGCTCTCGTCACCTTCGGGGGATTCCAGCTCAACCGGGCCCCGATGGCGCTGGTGTTCGAGCTGCTGCGCCAGAGGCGGCGCGGTCTGCGGGTCGTGACGCTGCCGAATCCGCTGCCGCTCGATCTTCTCGTGGCCGGTGGGGCCGTAGCCGAGACGGAGTTCGGGTTCATCGGCTTCCAGTTCGAGGACGGGTTCGTCACGGCGCCGCACGTCAAGCGCCGGATCGAAGCCGGTTCGCTGCCGTTCAAGGAGCGCGATGTGTACGAGATCGTGCAGGGCCTGCGGGCGGCGGCCCTCGGCCTGCCGTACCTCCAGGCGCCGGGGATCGAGGCGTCCGGCTACATGACGGTGAACCGCACGCGGATGATCGAGGACCCGACGACCGGGGAGAAAGTCCCGGTGGCACCGGCGATCCGGCCCGACGTGGCCCTGGTGCACGCCCAGATGGCGGACAGGAAAGGAAACCTGCGCATCGACGACCTGTACGCCGAGGATCTCCTGGCGCGCGCCAGCGACCGGGTCATCGCCACGGCGGAAACGATCGTCGATCGGCTGGAGGCCGCGACCATCCCGCACTTTCTCGTGGACTGCGTGGCCGAGGCGCCCGGCGGGGCGTTTCCGACCTCGTGCCACCGCGCTTACAGATATTCGGCGCCGCACCTGCGCGACTACCTCGCCGCGGCCTCCCAGGGGCGGACGGACGAATATCTCGGGACCTTCGTGAGCGGTCCTGCGGATCACGCGGCATTCCTGAAGCTGGTCGAGAACCCGGGCCGCTGGGAGGGGGAGCCCCGCGTCCCGGAGGCACCCGGCCCGGGCGGTGTGATCACCGACGACGAGGGGACGGCCGACCGTCTGGTGGTGGAGATGGCGCGCGCGATCTCGGACGGAGACGTCGTGGCGACCGGGGTGGCCTCGGCCCTGCCGATGCTGGCGATCGCCCTGGCGCGCGCCACCCACGCACCGCGGCTGACTTACATCAACTGCGTCGGTGCCATCAACCCCGACGTCCGCGCCGCGTCGCCGACCTCCGTCGACCCGCGTCTGCTCGAGGCGTGCGAGGGGAGGATCACGCTGCCGGACATGTTCGATCTGGCGCGGCGCGGCCGCATCGATCTCATGTTCTTCGGGGCGGCGCAGGTGGACGCCGAAGCGCGCACCAACCTGACCTGTATCGGCGAGTTCGCGAGACCGCGCGTGAAGCTGCCCGGTCCCGCGGGGGCTTCGTCCATGCGTCCCTACGTCCCCAAGGTCGTCATCCTCGTGTCGCGGCACTCGCCACGGTCGCTTCCGGGACGCGTCGATTTCACCACGACGGCGCCGTCGCCCCGCAACCGGACGACGACCGTCCTCACCGACCGGGCGCGGCTCGACCTTCTGGGCGGAAGGCTGAGGGTGACGTCGCGGCGCCCGGGGACCGCGCCGCAGGACCTGCGGGACCGCACCGGGTTCCCGATCGAGGACGACGGAGAGATCGCCCGGGCCCCGACGGACGCGGAGCGGCGCGCGCTCGAGCGGCTCGATCCAGAAGGTCTGCGTCACCGGATGATCTGAGGACACGCGCGGCGATCGAACGGCGGCGCCGAGGTGCTTCGAAGGAGGGGGGAGGCGATGGGTCACAAGACGATGCGTGCGGTGGTGATGCGGGAGTTCGGCGGACCGGACAAGCTCCGTCTCGAGGAGGTGCAGGCCCCCGAGGCTTCGAGCCTGCGCGAGCGCGAAGTCCTCATCCAGGTCCGCGCGGTCGGGGTGTGCTACCACGACATCATCAACCGGAGCGGCAACCTGCCGCGCACCAGGCTGCCGTCGATCCTGGGGCATGAAATCGCCGGGGAGGTCGTGGCGATCGGACAGGGCGTGCAGGACTTCCGTCCCGGCGACCGCGTGGCGACCGTCCAGAGGGTGCACTGCGGCCGCTGCGACCTCTGCCGGCGCGGCCGCACCACGCTCTGCAAGGAAGGGGTGTTCTTCGGCGAGGAGATCCCGGGCGGCTATGCCGAGTACGTCGTGTCCGAGGAGCAGGGGCTGGCCCGCATCCCCCATGGGATCCCCTTCGAGGAGGGCTCGATCTGCGCCTGCACCATCGGAACGGCCCTGCACGTGGCGCGCACGCGGGGCGGGGTGCAGCTCGACGAGACCGTCCTGATCACGGGGGCCTCGGGAGGCGTCGGCCTGCATGCCATCCAGGTCTGCCGGCTGATCGGCGCGAAGGTCCTGGCGGTGACCTCCTCCGCGAACAAGGTGGAGCGCCTCAAGGAGGCCGGCGCGGACGAGACGATCGTCGCGCCGAATCTGATGTTCGCCGAGGCGGCGCGCCGCCTGACGGGCGGCCGCGGCGTCGACGTGGTCCTGGAGATCACCGGGGCGCTGACCTTCGACCAGGCGATGCGCTCTCTCGCCCCGGCCGGACGGCTGATCATGGTCGGCAATCTGGAGACGAAGCCCGCCTCCTTCAACCCGGGGCTCGTGATCCTGAAAGAGCTGGAGATCCGCGGCTCGTTCGCCACCACACCGCCGGAGCTGTCGGAGTCGTTCCGTCTGGTGGCCGAGAAGAAGGTCCGCCCCGTCGTGTCGCGCCTGATGCCCCTCGCCGACGCGGCGAAGGCCCACCAGATCCTCTACGACCGCGGTGTCGTCGGACGGATCGTCCTTCAGGTATGAGGGTCGGCCGCCCGGTCCGTTATTTCTGGCCGCCCAGCCTCCAGGTGAAGCCGCCGGTCACGCCGATGTGCTGGGAATTCGTGTCGAAGGTGTTCTCCCTGATGACCGACACCTCGACGCGGACGGCGACCCGCTTCTTCATCCCGAAGAAGAAGCGGCTGCCGCCGGCCACCTGGTAGGCCACGCCGCTGTCGTCCGTCTTCGGCCCCGGATCGAGATCGAAGGTGAGCGTCGCCGCGCCGATGCCGCCGAGAACGTACGGCACGATCGATTTGTTCGCCGGATGAAAGTTGAACACGGCGTTGACGAAGTCGATACCGAGGGTGGTGATCAGGTCCACGCCGCCGGTGTCCTCGGATGCGATCCCGACTCCTTCACCCTCCAGCTCGAACAGCCTGGTGAAGCAGTAGCCGCCGCGGAAGTTGAAGCGGGCGGCCCCCTTGTCGGAGACGTTCCGGTCGAAATGCGTGTAGCCGAGATCGAACCCCAGCTCGCCGTTCTTCGCGTCGAGGCCCGCCAGGGCGGGGGCCGCGCACACGAGGGCCAGGACCAGGGTGACGAGCGTCACGCGTGTCATGTGGATCCTCCTTTCGTCCCGAGATGGTGAATCAGTTTCCGCATGATCGAGGACGCCCTGCCCCGTGTCAAGAGCGGGTTCGACCGGACCCTGGCTCCGTTGACACCCGCGCGCACTCCTGCGATATAATCCGCGACCCAAAAAACATGCGGTCCGCGTGACAGGATCACGGGACGAGGTGCGTCCATGCCAGGGAGTGTGAAGGGAGGAGGCCGGGAGCGCGCCCCGCGTCCCGCGACACCGCCCAGGGAGGCGGATCGCAAGGACGCGCCGTCGCGCGGACTCACCTACAAGGACGCCGGCGTCGACATCGACGCCAAGATGCGCGCCATCCAGCGCATCCGGCTGATCGCCCGTGGCACCTTCAAGAAGGGGGTCCTGACGGAGATCGGCTCGTTCGGCGGTCTGTACGACCTGACGGCCGCCGGCCCGTTCCGCCGGCCGGTCCTCGTGAGCAGCACCGACGGCGTCGGCACCAAGCTGAAGGTGGCGATCCAGACCGGCAACCACAAGACCGTCGGCATGGACCTTGTGAATCACTGCATCAACGACATCCTGGTCCAGGGAGCGGTGCCGCTCTTCTTCCTCGACTACATCGCCATGGGGAAGGTCGAGGGGGACGTGATGCTCGAGGTGATCTCCGGCCTGGCGCGCGCCTGCCGGGACTCCGGCTGCGCGCTGATCGGCGGCGAGACGGCCGAGATGCCGGACTTCTACAAGCCGGGCGAGTACGACCTGGCGGGGTTCATCGTCGGCGTGGTCGAGCGGGAGCACGTGATCGACGGCTCGCGCATCGCCTCGGGGGACGTGCTGATCGGTCTGCCGTCCTCGGGTCTGCACACGAACGGCTACTCCCTGGCCCGCAAAGTGTTCTTCGAGAGGCGGAGCCTCAAGCCGGACTCGCGCGTCGCCGAGCTGGGCCGTTCGGTCGCCGAGGAGCTGCTGCAAGTCCATCGCTCCTACCTGCCGGTGCTGCGTGGTCTCATCCCGACCGGCGCCCTGTACGGCATGGCGCACATCACCGGCGGCGGATTCACCGACAACATCCCGCGCATCCTGCCGCGCGGCGTCTCGGCGCGCGTCGACGTCGGCACCTGGCCGATCCTGCCGGTGTTCCAGTACCTGCAGCGCGAGGGGCGCGTCGGCGACGAGGAGATGTTCCGCACCTTCAACATGGGGCTCGGGATGGTCCTGGTCGTTCCGCTCCACCGCGAGGGGGAGGTCGTCTCCCATCTCGACAAGATGGGAGAGAAGCACTACCGCATCGGGGAGATCGTGCGTGGCAACCGCAGGGTGATCTACGGGCAGGGAAGTCCGGGAGAGCCGGCGCGGGCGGGCGCGGCCCCCTAGGAGTTGCGAACCGTGCACGTCTACATCCTCTATCTCAGCATGATGTGCATCCTGTTCTGCGTGAGCGCCGGGGTTCTGTTCCTTCTGGCCCTGGGGCAGGCCGTGCGCCGGAGACTGGAGCGCGCCGCCGTGTACCTGGGTCTCACGCTGCTCTCCGGCATCGTGGCGGCCGGCTTCTACTTCTTCCGGCGGCTCCTGTGAGGGTGCGTCGGGGCGCACGAGGCTCCGCGCGTGGGTGAGACGCGCTCCGCCGGAAACCTGATCGGCGTCCTCATCTCCGGCCGCGGGTCGAATCTCGAGGCGATCCTGGACCGGATCGCCGCCGGCGACCTCGACGCGCGCGTCGCGCTGGTCATCAGCAACGAGCCGAAGGCGCCCGGATTGAAGGTCGCCCGCGAGCGCGGTGTCCGGACGCTCGTCGTCGATCACAGGATGAGCCCCGCGCGCGAGGACCACGACCGGACGATGGCGGAGGCGCTCGAGGCGGAGGGAGTGAGGCTCGTCTGTCTCGCCGGCTACATGCGTCTCCTGTCGCCGTGGTTCGTGGACCGGTTCGCGGGGCGAGTCCTCAACATCCACCCCTCGCTCCTGCCGGCGTTCCCCGGCAGGGAGCCGCAGCGCCAGGCGATCGAGGCCGGTGTGAAGCTCAGCGGCTGCACCGTCCATTTCGCCGACGAGCGGGTCGACTCGGGTCCGATCGTCCTGCAGGAGGCGGTGCCGGTCCTGGATGACGACACGCCCGAGAGTCTGGCGGCCCGCATCCTCGAGACGGAGCACCGCGTCTACAGCCGCGCCATCGCCCTGTTCTTCTCCGGCCGGCTGCGCATCGCCGGCCGCCGTGTCCTGGGAGCCGGCGGCGGAGAGGCCTGAGCCCGCGACCGCGGACACTGTCCGCCCCCGGACACGCCGGGGACGTCCCGGGCCCCCTTCCCGCGCGCCGGTGTTCGCGGCACGCTCCTTGCTCAGTTGAAGCGCGATGCCCGATGAACCGACCGCACCCTCCGACGGGACGACGTACGCGGCCGAGGCCCCGCCGGCCGGCGAGCCGGCGCGCGGTCAGAAGAGACTGCGCGAGCTGCCGGCCACCGTTCTTCTGCCGCGCGATAAACTCCAGAAGTTCGGGGTGGCCGGCCTGAGCCAGGCCGAGCTGGTCGCCGTCCTCCTCGGAACCGGCACGAAGGGAAAAAGCGTCATCCGCATCGCCGAGGACCTGGTCGGCCGGCACGGCGGGCCGAAGCTCGTCACTCTGTCTCTCGACGAATGGGCGAGCCACAGGGGCGTCGGCCGGGTCAAGGCGGCGCAGATGCTGGCGGCGTTCGAGCTGGGGCGCCGGCTCCTCGCGCCATCGGCCGAGGAGCCGCGGGTCTCGTCACCGGCGGAGGCGTACGCCCTGGTGCGCGACCTGAGGCGGGCGCGCAAGGAGCACCTGGTCTCGCTCTACCTCGACGCGCAGAACCGCCTGATCTGCCGCGAGACCGTGTCGATCGGCAGCCTGAACACGACGCGAACGCACCCGCGCGAGGTCCTGCAGCCGGCGATCGTCAACTCCGCCCTCGCGTTCATCCTGGTGCACAACCACCCGAGCGGCAGTCTCGATCCCAGCCGGGACGACGTCGAGTTCACGCGCACCATGGCACGGGCCGGCGACCTGATGGGGATCAGCCTCTACGACCACATCATCGTCAGCCGGCGCGGCTTCGTCAGCCTGAAGGAGCGCGGGCTGCTGTGACGAGGAGCGCCGGGGGGGACGCGCCCCACGCGACGGCGGAAACGTTGTAGACTTCGCGCCCGCCGGTCCGTGCGCCGGCTGCTCCTCCCTGGATGCGCGATGACGAAGAGAATCTCGAAAGCCCCGCCCCCCTTTCCACCCGCGCACGAACAGCTGGAGTACGTGCGCAAGGGAGCGGTCGAGATCATCCGCGAGGAGGAGCTCCTCGAGAAGCTGCACCGCTCCCATCGGGACGGAGCCCCGCTGACGATCAAGGTGGGCTTCGATCCCTCC
>Ga0137397_10000022_pt1 | contig 94913 bp, 135 predicted proteins | sample czorhiz116metaG_FD_106658 | JGI IMG/M metagenome (GOLD analysis project Ga0137397, IMG submission 106658) | Vadose zone soil microbial communities from Angelo Coast Range Reserve, California, USA - czorhiz1.16 metaG | ecosystem: Environmental > Terrestrial > Soil > Vadose zone | place: USA... | reverse complement strand
GCGAGGAAAAATCATCCTATTCATGGGTAAAAAGCGCGGTGAGAACGTGTCACGGTGGTCTCCGAGATGGGAATGTAACGTACGCTCCCGCGAGGCTAGCCCACCAACCTGTAAAAATTTTGCGCGTCATGAGACGAGGACGTTACGGAAGAAACATGTATGGTCATACCGCCCCAAGCAACGCTCAGCCAAATGCTCCAAAATATCAAACGTACTCCCCATATCTGTCAAAGGATATTCACATTTGCCCTATGACCCTGCAGTGCGCATGGAAGCGGTGACGAACCTCTCCGTGCGGGGACGCCGTAACGCCGAGAATTCCGGGGATCCAGATGATGAGCATGACAGGAGCGATGAACAGGGTCCATCGCGTCACGATTGACGCGTTCAGAAGAAATTGATAGAAGCGAACAAACTTGACATGTTGTGAGACCCGCGTTAAAGCCAATGCGTATCAACAAACTGTACCTTTGAGTCGGGGAGATCACCATCTGCAAATGCCAGGTGTTGCTCGCTTGCATTCCGGGAATCAAAATGTTCGTACGCTTCTCCAAGTTTGCGCGCACCGCCGAGCAGGTCCCAGCTCGAGTTGCGGGCGGAGGACGTGTGTTGTTGGCTCTGCGGGTGCGAATCGTTATAGACCTGTGGCGGAAGCCCTTCCCTGTCGGCCGGCGATTGGGAGATATTGTGCTGCGGGGGTATCGACGTGGCTGGTTGCGCAGGATGGTTTTTGTTCAGAGGCATGTGGGAGGTATACGACAGTGAGGCGGCGCGGTCGAGATCGTCTGTCACATCAAGAGAGTCTTTCCCCTCCAGAGGGTTCTTGCCTTCCGGCGCAGACAAGTCGATCGAATGGTATCCCGGGCGTTGAGCGGCGCTCATGAAAGAAAGAGCGAAAGAAACGTAGGGTTTTCCCGTTGATAGCCGAGGACGGGCTAAGCTGTCAACAACAAGACCTAACCTTGCCGCCCAAACCCGAACCCCAACGACCCCGACCCGACACCGCCTGACCACCGCATCCTCATCCTCATTTTTCATTTCTCATAAATGATCTCCAGTCCCTCCGACCGGACTCAACTGCCAGCCCCGTGGGTCAGGATCGCACAAACCAGTCCGGCCATACCGTACAATTCGATGTTGTTGATCTGCTCTGTCTTGCGATGTACGTACTATTCCGCAAAACATTTGTCTGATGCATGCTCTCGGCAAACCTTTCTCTCGGTGCCAGTCTGTGAAAGCTTTTCGCAAGTCGAGTTCCTCCTTCGGATGATCGCCGCGCAGCAGTCGAGCCAATAAAACCACATTCGCAGTGGGAATTTCCGAGTACAGATCTGGTGACGTCGCGCCGGTAGAGCGTGTTTCCTGGACACTGTGTTTGTCCAAGATGACATTGCTCTCGTGTACGCACACAGAGCGGATCCCTGGGTACTGCGTATAAGCCGGCAACCGCATGTACAATGCATGTGCCTGTTCTTGGTATCTGGAGGTTAATTTTGGGGTTGGTTGTCAATGGATCCTCAGATCGGGTAACACGCTGAAGGGCAGTGCGAGTTGGACATGCACCTAATGCCCTGCTGTATCGACTAGACCACTTTCAGCCCCCTCGTTCTCACGCGATCTCACGGCTCGTCGACATGCCGCTCTGGAGGAACGGAGGGACCAAAGGACAGAGGCCACCGTGGTTTCCGCCTGTCTGTGGTGAGCCCTCTCCACAGCAGACGATCCTTATTTCAGCCGAAAAGACAAATTACTAAAACACGTATGCGATCATTTAGTCAAAGCATACATCAAGGGTATCCTGCAGGCCTATGCGGACGCTGCACAGGCTGCAAATAATTGCAACAAATGGTAAAAATCATTCCGTTATGGTAATAATGTATGAGGGAATACAACGGCCATGCAGAAAATGCACAAACCAGTAGTCATTCGTGAAAATAGGTCGTTAAATGGTCGTGGCGGTCATCACATGTCCTTATGAAATTACATTGAAATCGCACGCCCTTTGCCAATTGCTTGGTTCGAGCGCAGAGTTGAACGGCCTCGTTCAGGCTCGTCCTGACCATAGGAATCGGGTTCCGGGTTAAACGCCTTGTCTGCCTTGACATAGCTGATCGCCCGGGGGCTCTTATGCGTGAACCCTGCGAACGCGAGTGCCTTGCGTACGTCCAGGATTTCCTGTCCATGGACCTTGTCACGCAGCAATGGATCTCGAGTAGCATCTGGAGCAGCACCATTGGCTGGAGCAAGTGGCTACACATACACGGTGATCGAATCCCCGTCGGAAGGAAAAGGAAACACCGAACCCACCTCAGCTGGAATGTCATCGTCAAAGTGCCGCGTGTCCTCGGGATTATGGAGTTCGGGACGGAATGGAGCAGGGAAACGATGAATATTAGACCAGTCAATCCCACGAAAGAAAGGGTGTGCCTGCAGGATTGTGTTAGGAGAATTAGGAACAAGGAAGCCCCCCAGTTCTTCCGAGCACGACTTGCCTTGATCACTTCAGCACCATCCCCGGCGCGGGTAGCCCCTGAGGGCGTGATGAGGGCACTACGCCTAGCCTGTACGATCATGGAATTTGGGCGGACAACCGAGCTTGAAGCCTGTGAGCCCAAACGGTCTTCAGACTCGCACAGTAACTGTTGCATTAGATCGACGGCTTCGTGTGACACACGCGGTAGCGCAGGGAAACGCAAGGATTGCTTCCAATTCAAGATCTTCTGCCGAGTGACGTGGCGCTAATTGAAAGTACGCCAAAGGTCAGGACTGCACTACAGAGGATGAGATGAGGAATTCTTACTGAATTGCTGACGAACGGCGGATATCTCAAGGTCATGTGCGGATCAGTCAATCGATGACAAAGCAAAGTCGCGTGAACACATACCCAAACAAGCATTCAAACATAATAACGCCTAAACTCCACCAGTCACAAGAGTATGAATAACCTTGGCCGTGGATAACCTCTGGAGCCACTGAGATATCAAGTAAGGTTCCCGAATCGTAGATAGAAGTGGACAGTAACCTACTGTACGAATTGGTTCCACAACTGAGGCTTAGTCAGCGACAGGCACCCTTATCGGAGATCTTTACTCACACTGAGTACGCCAACTGACAGGTTCATGCAATCAAGAGATGAAAAGATCGAGCGAGCACGAGGACAATCGCTTTTACCTTTCTACGGTTCTTCTCCCTCCAGGTGAAGATGCCACTCCGACCATCTCCGCCCATCAATGCGTCAAGATCTTTGCGGTCCAGGCGTTTTGTTCGTGAGCCATCCCCCAGTGAGTTGTCTTCCAGGTCGATGCCGTGCTTCCTCATGAGGTGTAGTCTCTGTTGCTCGTAATCTACGCGCAACGATTAATATGGACTCAATAGAAGGTGAATAAAGCCACAAACAGGAGGTGTCATGGGCCCAATGTAGATCAGTCCTTGTGGTGATGCGAGGAAATGAATTCAGGTTTAACCAGCATAGCCTTATGGTATAACAACTCACGCTAAACCAAAGTCACTTAATTTGATGTGACCTTCAACGTCAAACAAGAAATTCTGGAAAAGAGCACCAATTTCAGCGCATCCGTCCCAAACGGCGAAAAAGAGCCTAACATCCGGTTTAACGTCACGATGAATGAAACCGAATAAGTGACATGACTCTATTGCTAGAACCATCTAGAGGAATGAAAGGTCATTGTTCCACTCCAGTGCTGGAAAGGGGTCCGGACCTCTGCAACGTAAAAACGAGTGAAGTCTTCCGGGAAAGTATCCCGTTCAATCAACAGATTGAGGAGATCGCCTCCGCCCATGTATTCAAGGACCTGTTAGGTATGAGATCGAGAGGCAAACGGCCGCATGAAGACTGCGGACGCACTAGGTAGAGGTTGTCCCTGTCCTGGAAGCTATAGTGCAACCTCACGATCCACTCCGCGCCTCCTGGCGAGCTCACAAGGGATGCGGACTTCAAAACATCGCGCTCGGCACGAACGTGGCCCTCCTGACTCTTCCTCAACATATCCGTCTTGCGTAACTAGACTGGCATATGCGAAAGTGATGCATCGCTTAGGGACGAAGAGACGGACCTGCTTCATAGCGTACAACTTGCCCGTGCTGCGTTCCTTCACAAGAGAAACAACACCAAATGCACCTAACATGCAGCAACTTGAGCGTCTGCAAACGACCGAAGGGGCCAGCACTATACTCACCGTGACCGATGGTCTTTAATTTAATGAAAGCACTGACATCAACTTTGCGACGCTGTTCTCGGAGGTAATCTGTCTCATTCTGACGCCAGCGAGCACGAAGATCCTCCTTTCGGGGCTCAGACAGACCCATACTCAGCATATCTTTTTCCATAGCCGTACGTCGTTGCTCCCTGGAAGGTGGTTGGCGAAGCAGAGGAAAGTAGAGGTTTTCGAAATATATCCTAGCCGATACGGCCCTCTCCAACGTTGCAAGGGATGGCGTGATAACCTTCTTAGGCTCGGGTAACGGAGGTTTGTTCTCGGAAAGCCGCAGACCGGGCTCTTCCTCAAGCACCGGCTCGGGATGAGAGACGAGGCCACCACCCCATCTAATGGTAGAGTTTCCGGGACGACCGGGGGCGCCATCAGTAGTAGAGAAGCGTACATTTTCCATCGCAGCTACAGTAATCAAGGACGAGGTTTGAGTGCCAATGCCGTTGACCACACGTAAGGGAGCATCCTCTCCATTCGCCGTTGATCGTTGCTCCGGCCTGAGCGCGTTAACAACCTCATTAATTGCGCGCGCTTGGTTTGCCTCTCGTACTCGAACCTTGATTGGTATAGCCCAACGTGGATCTAAAGGAGTAATGATGGTGAAAAAAAAAAGGAAAATACGTTCCGGGAAGAGGGACGCTCACCGCCCAACTTGCCAAGACCATCAGGACCCCAACGAGTCAAAATGGCCTCCGCCTGATCGGCGTCAGATGCATGCACTAAATGGCTGGCTCAAGTTGAGGCTAAGAGCTGGGGAGGTGCAGTGATCGCACACGTACACAAAACCCATAGGTTTGGAAACCATATCTTTGCTAATTCGCCTTCCCTTCTTCGGTGACACGGGGCCGGTGGGCGGCAAGCTGACAGATGGCGGGGGCAGTTTGATGGGAGGAACACGATTGGAATCAGGTAAATCCTCGTATCTTGTTCCCGCTACCACATCGGGAGTAGGATCAGCAGTTGCTCCCCAGAGAAATCGAGAGGGTGATGGCGTCGGGATCAGTGCCAGTAGATCGTAAAAACCCTTGTGTAATAGGGTACCTCCACGTAATGTAGCAGCCGGGGGTTGGTCGTCAACAGGAAGGGCTGTATATGGTGGACGGGGAAGGGGAGTGTGATAAGGATTGGCAAGGGAGTAAATATTATTATGATATGGGCCACCACTGGCAAGGGGGTTTACGGGACCGGGGGGGACGGGCAATGGCCTGGACGGTCTACTGGCCATTGGGACGTGGAACGGGGTGGGGAGAGGGAATCAAGGGATTGATCGCAGGCGGCTCCTTCCGTGCCCGGTGGGAGTACACCGAGCCCACTGTCTGAGCTGAGATTGACAAAGCCGTATGTATGCGCGGCAACCACGCGTGACGCCACGGACACGTGCCGGAAAGCATCCGCCGCGGCGAGACTCATGCACTGGGGGTCCAGTTTACCTTTACAGTGTCATCCACCCTCTCGACTCATGCAGCTGCTCGCAGGCCGTAATCTGTTCTCTTTTTGTAAACGTCTTTTCTTTTAATATGTGCCTTGCCCATCATTATTGGTTGCACTTCCTGGTTGCGACGTGCTCCTTCCTAGACTGCCCTCCAAATTGAGTCCAAGACGAGTTGTTCCGGATATAGCTCCCGATTTTATCCTTATTTTTTTTTTCTCCAGAGTCCGCAACGGCGACTTGAACTTCCCAGGGCCGTGCCGATCATTCTTATGCGCTTAACGACGACCTATATTTTTGGGTTGCAGAAACAGGGCCGTGGCCACGCGACGTGATCTACTTTGTACAGTACATGGACCATCCTTTCCGCAAGTCAACTTCAAGGAACCCGTTCGGGGTGCCGCTCTGTCATGCATGTCCGGAGATCTCATCGTGTGTCGTAATGTCCAGCAGCTTGGCAAATAGATCCACTTTTATGACGACCAAGAGCCGGGTTATTGCCTCCCTCAAACTCGTTTTCGGTTCAATCCTTACACCCCACCTCCTCACCCTTTTACTGCACTGGTACCACACGTTTTCGATCCACAGACCAGAGCTTGCGTACTACCATACTACTATTGCAACACGTTGAACCCTTCACCACAGCCAGCTGTCCTCAAGGCGAAGCCTCACAGCCTTGCTCCGTTTCCGGTAGCTAACAACTCGCGTGGCCAACTCGCGGTCATATAGGCATTAGTACTTATATCCTTTAATCCCCACCAAACTAAGTTCAGATCAGAGCCCCACCATACTACGTTTCATTATTCTTTCTTTGCCTTCTTCTGTAATAGCTAGCTATGTCGTCTCACCCCACCAATTACAATAGTCACGGAAGGCCGTTGAGACAGAGTCCCACCAGTGATTCTCACAGCGGTCAGTCGCATTCGGACCCGGGTAGGACTACATTACCCCCACTCACCATAGCATTCCCAATATCTGACCCCCCAGGTTTGTCATTAAATTTCACTTCGACCACATATCCGAACTTAGCCTTCTCGTCTCCCGACACAGTGCACAACAATTACCTGTATCCCTACCCTACTCAACAGCGTTCTACAACTCCTGCATCATCTCAGCAGCATTATTGTACGTGGCCCTGGCCGCTGGTGAACGCTGCTTCCACGTCCTCTAACTCCCGTGCGAAGACTCGCATCAGGCTGCCCAGCAGCAAACGCAGCCCTCATACCCTTATTCTTCGTACCCGCCGCATTCCGAGCAGTCAAGACACTATGGTGGTCAGGCGTATGGCTCTCACAACAGAGCTTCGCCGTCCTTTACTTCAGCCGACCCTCGGCGGCACCCGCCTCCACCTCCGCCCTTGGATGTCCCGCGAGAAGGCTGGCAGGGACCGCAGTATTACTCGACTCATGCTGACCCGCAGACGCAACACACATCGAATGAAATGCGCTCGCCGCATGCGGTATACCCCCCTACGTCGAACTACCCACCGTATCAATCCCAGTATCAATCCCTCTCTGCCACTACGTACCCGGCAGGGCATAATCGAGGGGCTCCCCCCCCAGTTGCAACGGCCAGCCAGCAGTATCACCAGCACCAGCCCATGTCAATGAGTCAACGCACGATGCCAAGCTCTCGAACCTCTACGCAGCTTCCCTATGCGCGTCCCGATATTGTAGCTGAGGAAGTCGCTCTGCCCGAGCCCGCAGAGCCAGTAATTAAGAAAAAGCGCAAGCGCGCCGATGCACGCCAGTTAGAGATGCTTAATGCTACCTATGCTCGCACTGCGTTCCCGTCCACAGATGAACGTGCAGGGTTGGCGAAGGAGCTGGACATGTCAGCTCGGAGCGTACAAATCTGGTGGGCATATCCCCTTGTCTACTCCGTATTCATGATTTCTGAACTATGGATCGTTCTCTCAGGTTCCAGAACAAAAGACAGCAGGCCCGCCAAGGCGGACGCAATACTGCCGGTACTTCAAACTCGGTCCCTCTACCTGTCCCCACGCCCACCCCGTCCGCTGGATATCGTGGCAGCCCGATCCCTGTGAGCCCCATGGTTGAGACATCTGGGCCCACATACTCTTCTCGTTCTCCGCCGCCGGGTATGATGAGATCCGGCCAAACTCCATCGCCCCCTAGTGGCAGACCGGATTACTCCAGGCACTGGCCCAGTCGCGGATATTAAACCATATCACCTACATCAGCGCTCGGGGTCTGGTTATCCCGTGAGCGTAATCTTGTTTCGGTTTGTGCTGAGAATCAACTACGTTACTACGTGCTAGCATACCCGTTCTTCCCTCATCTCCGATTCATTATGTCGCTTTTGTTCATTCTCCTGATGTTTTCCATGCTTCATTCCGCTTAGACAGTCTTATGTTACACCATCCGAGTCACCTCGTATTATATTCACTGGGATCTAGTATATGTACAGTCACGCATTTGATCTGTGGCCTGCCCTCCTACGTTACTGTATGGATATCCTAACCTAACTCGACCTTGACGCTGTGCGTCATTGGATAATTTCTACACCGCTTGTCGTGTCCCATGATAGAGAGAATGCCTCACGGCGAACTGCGAAATGAATCCCCCTTAGTGATGTCGGTTTCGGGAATCACCCCACTTACTAGTATGGGTTCCATTCTAGGACCCATGACCATTCACAGTGAAGAGCTTCCGCACAAGGATCACATCCTATTAGACTTAGCTCGGCCGCAAACAGGCACCAGTTCCCGTGGAGCATAGGGAGATGGCCATACTCTGTTATACCATGCTTGTAAGTTGTTTAAGGACGTACTCAGTAGGTCTCGAATGCCGACCATACATGTAGACATTTTGACTCGCAACGGTAGTGCTTGGAGCTTGAGGAAGAGAGGACAACTCTCGTAAGTGCTGGCATGGCATCGCGTCAGGTCAAACGCCTACGGGAAGCTGGGAACCAGCCTGTTGCGACTATCCTTCGAGTTGACGTGACCAATCGTATGAATCTTCGAATTAATTTGGCGCATATGAAAAACCAATCCTTTTCGAATTGGGATGAAGAGCGCGCATGTGCGCCATCGGCCAGATTCGGCGGGCCAAAGAAAGGTAAATGGGGGACAATGGCCCTACCTAATATCGATAGGACCCTTCGGACTGGTAAGTGCCTGTCCGAGTCTAGGGTGAAAAATGGTTCTATGGCCCCCGAACGGGAAGAAAGGGGCGCGCCGCGAGGAGGGTACCCCAGTTTCATATGTCAAGACGAAATTACTTTGCGCTCTTCTCGAGTAATGCGGAACTTGGCGGCGGGAAGGTGGGGGGAAGGGTTGCCATTGCGGGCCCCCCCCTGGAGGGGAAGTTCGGTCGGGACTGGGCTGGAACTGAACAAGCGCGTGCTATGGATCCCGTCAACATTGTCGGCACATCAGCATGCGATGGACACGGAGGCACGACGTCCCCACCAGCGCTCACCTCGGTCTGGCTCGTCTCGCAGGCTGCGGTTCCATCCGGACAAACAGTTAACCACACGGCGACAACAAAAAAAAAAATTGCGAAATCAGAAACGCCCGACTACAAGTCGCGCCCCTTGTTGCCGTAGTACGAGTACCACACTTAATAGTATGGCGGCGATAAACTTCTCCGAGTTCTTCCAACAGCACAGCACAAACCCCCTTTCTCTCCCCCCCCCACCTCCACTCCACTCCCCACCCCAAAACCAAATCTGGTCAATGGCGTTGCAGGGTACCTCAGGCAGGCTGCTGACGCAACCTGTGCCAGTGCGATTGGAACTGCGATCCGTGGACTAGGCATCCTACAGCCAGGCAGCAAAAGATCGATCCCCCCCATTTGACGTACACCGCCGTATCAGGCGCAGGAGGGCCACCCCCTTCAAGTTCCGGTACTAAATCTGAACGCGCAAGGCCACACACAACCCGGGGCGGCGGACGTCAATCACGGCGGCGGAACATGTGCCCTATGTGGGGGAGGGGCGAGAACGACGCATGGCGGACGGAGTTTGTAAAAGAGATATTGGAACCGCCCCCAACCAAAATAAAACCGGACCATCGTTGCAAGCAGGCGTGCATTGGATCCATCAAAAAGGCCGAAGCTACCGGGGGGAGGGAGGTTTGGAGAGTCCAAAAGGGCTGAGCACAGGGTACGCACGCGCGGGTTATGATGACGGCTAAGCGAGGTGGCGAAGGAGGAAGTACCTCAAGCTCAAAAAGGAAACTGCTGTGGTTCAGATACGAGATTTGTCATTGTCTGTGACTTGGCAAGGCTAATCGCTTCCTCGAGACATCCAGCACAGCCGTACAAAAAAAAAGAGTCGCCGGTTCGAGCTTTCATATATCTTTTACAAATAATAAAATGAAAAACCTACGCAGAGAATCCGCACAGCCTTTATCGTACGCGTGCAGGGTATCGGGCTAGCCGTGGACATAATACAGTGCGCTGATCCACGCACTTTACGCCTGGGCATTAAAGAGACGTAAGCTCCTCACCGCTACCACGTTCACGGAAAAAAACCTTATCGATCCAACGATCTCATTTCCGGAGCAAGGCAAATTCTATCAACATGCACGCCTGTGGTCCCTCTACTGTACGACGTCCAGACATAACACAAGGACTCGGCACGTGACCACAACTCTAATGCGGCTTTACTCATGCGTCAATCGTCATCCGTATCCTCTGGTTTGGGGCCACCAAACTGTAACCAATTCAATTTCCTCAGTCTCCTCCGCTCCTCCTGTACCTTTATTTGATTGCGCGTTAACTTTTTCTTTTTCACAGCAGGTACGGCACTTGTGCCTTTATCCTCTGCACCACTGGCCACGGGTGTGACAGCTGCAGACGCTGCAGGGCTTTGCAGTCTCGAGCGCACTGGGGTATTGGATCCACTGCCCCTCGGGGATTTGGCACCGATGAAGGCATCCTCAACCACAGCCGCCTTGCCCTTATGTGTCACTCGACCTTCGGAAATCTTCCAGATTTCTGGGCCTAACATGGCAATTAGCGCGTAGATTTGTGTGGAGACATATATGGTACTGACAAAGAGCATTCACGAATTCTTCATTATGGGATATGATGACCTCGGTTCGATCATGTCGGATGAACAGTTGAGGAGAAAGGGAAATTAAGACGTACCACAGCACCGGCCCAATCCCGGATAGCAACAGCAAGACCGCCGAGTGCTTCTCTATCCAGGAAATTACTTGGCTCGTCAAGTACACATATCTTTGGTCACCTTTTAGCCGACTCAGGCACAGGGGTATTTGAAAAGAAACGTACCTGAGGGTTATTCCAAAGACATGCAGCGATGACAAGCTTGATCTTCTGCCCTTTAGAGCGAATAAAGCGACGGTTGAGTGGTTATTCGATAACGAAATAACCGCTGCTTACCACCGGAAAGACCGGCGATTTCGTTGTACTGGGCGATGTCCCCATCCAGACCTATGTCCTCGAGATGTTTTCGAACGATGTCAGCGGAGGTTTCCCGCTGTCCAGCACCTTCTCTCGAGGCCTCCAAGTCGTCAAATTGTGACACAATCTTCTGGAACCCCTTCTCGAGGAGCTCCTCGCGTGGGATCCATGTGTTGAACTTGTGATCTAGACCTCTCCACTTGATCTCATATCGGAAGGACTTCTTCAGTTTTTGGCGACCCATGATAAGCTGTACGCAACATGTTTGATGCGGAAGTACAAATAAGAACACGGAGTTGCACTCACTTCGAGTTTCCTACGTTGGCCGTTCTTGCCAACGAAATCCTTATCGAGGAGTGCTTTCTCTTCGTCGGTCAAAACACGGGTAGCCTTTTCCAAGATCTCGCCTAATGAGAAGGGCAAAATGTATGTGGCATCGAAGTAACCGACATGGGGACTCACGATCGTGGCCGTCTTGGAATCGCCACTGGATGTATTGAATTGGCGTCTTTTCTAGATGGCGCTCTGGATCGGGGTGATTGGAGAAAGTACGGGAGATCGATCGCAGACGAACTGACCAATATGGTGCGTCGCGTGCTGTGAAACATACCCAATTCGCAAAGAAGGGTGTTTATATACAGTGCCTATTTGAGGTTCCGTTTCACCCTGCACAGAAGTTAGGGATGGTCTACGCAGATGCGCAGCAGACACGGACAGTTAGAAGCTTAATGAGGGTCGACTTTCCCGCGCCATTGGGTCCAATTATTCCTACACGACTATGTTACTTTGTTAGCAAGTCTACATGACAACATATTGAATAAAGACCGAACCTTGATAACGATAATGCACAGCTGACGTCTATTAAACTAGGCGTTGTCTTTCCTGGATAGGTGAAGGTGCAACTGTTCATTTTGAGAATGGCACGAGTATTACTCCGGACTCCCATCAGAGAACCTGGGGGAGGGAAAGAGAATTTAACCGAGGTGGCGGCTAAGGTATAATACGATTTGGCCTCCGGGTGTATCTCAACGAATTTTGAAAGGTTGCCACTGTAATACACAAGCTACACCGCATCATAAATTGTGACGACGGCGAGGCATTAGGTATGAGCAAACCTTCTTCTCTTCGTAGTGCATAATGTCGGTTGTAACATTGTCCAAAAATCTGAGAAGACAGATTAGACGTGGCATGTGGAAAGGTCGTTTTGAAACTGACCTAGAGTCATGACTGACGATCAAACACGTTACATTGGTATGCGCAATAAGGTATGCTTCCAACCATGCCACCGATGTTCTGTCTAACTGAAATCCGGTAGATGAGAACGGGGCCAAACTGCCAAACGTGCAAGTCACACACATGATTGGTGGGCTATGTGAGACGAAGCAAACAATCAATACTTGTCAGTTGACGCCTATAAATCACGTAACAAACCTCGTCAAGAAGTAAAAGATCAGCATTGTACAGCATAGCTCTCGCTAGTTCAAGTTTCATTTTCCAGCCACCCGATAGACCTCCAACAATCTCCGTTTGCCGCGATTTGTCGAAGCCAACTTCGAGGAGCTGTTCTCGAATCTTATCCCGTGGGACGTGCGCAAGGGCCTTGTCTACGCAGCGCAGATAGTCAAGGGTGTTTCTGCCCTGGACGAAGGAACTCACCTGATGTGATAAAATCGATAACAGACAACGAAGTGTCCTCGCCTTGGAGGGAGTGTTCGACCATTACACAACGTAGTTCATCCTGAGATGGAAAGTTCTCTACTTTTCCATCACGCAGTTGACGCATGAGGGTCGACTTGCCAGACCCGTTCGCACCAAGTATACCGTAGCGGCGTCCACGGTATAACTTCAAGGTTGTATGCGATAGGAGGAGAAGGGCACCATATGCGAGGGAGAAGACAGTGTCGCAGAGGAGTTCGCCCTCTTCCGGGGCCCCATTATGAACAGGAGTGCGCTTGGCCTGTAAGAGTAATAATGAGTTGTGAGTCAAAATGCTTGGAAAAGAAGCGGACTTTTTCGATTGCGTAGAAGTGCTTGCAAATCGACTCCGCAAACGCTGCGCCCTCATCCCTTTGATTCGGCAACCAAGGAGCTATGTAAACCCCAACGCAACGATGCCAAAGGCTCTTGTCCACAAATCTCTTGGTGTATGTGAGGTCTGCTACAATGGCCGCTGTGAGATCAAGAACGACTGCCAAATGAGGGTTCTGAGCTGAATATGGGCCGGATGAACCAGTTTGACCGGCGTTCTCCGCGAGAAGTTGCGCGAGAGCATTTCGTGCCACTATGACTTCAGCTGTGACGTCCCTCGGGGGTAGGGCATTGTCCTGTGACGATGCGCCAGCTTTCTGCAGCGTGTTCAGCGCGCCCTCTGCAAAAGCACGGACCTGCGATCGCGATCAGCAACCAGTAATCCAACACAGACACCACGAACTTCGGGAAATGCAGCACCCTTCGCGATCTTATCCACGCCAGCTACAAGGGGACCAAGATAGGTCGCAGCAACGACAGGATCGCGAACCAATTTGACTAGGTTGTCGATGACGACCACCGCCCGCCTCTGCACCTCCATACTTCGATCATTCAAGGCGCGTGTAAGAAGAGGGACGAGAACAGCAAGGGCAGGCGCGGTAACTTCGGCAACAAAGGTCGTGTTGGACAGTGATTTGATGCAGAGCGGGACAGAAGTTGGATCGGACATGCACTTGACGAGTATTGGGATGTGCGGTGCCAAATCCGCATTAGCAAGAGTAGTGCACAGTGCAGTCGCACACTTGACAGCCGCAGAGCTGACCTTTGCACATTCTCAGCGGACATTCGATTGCACGATCAATGTATGACACACCTCGTTTTTCGTGTCATGCATGGCTGCGGTAACAGCAGGCAAGATCATACCAAGTTCATTGGCAACGGCCTCTTCGGCGCCAATAACAAACGTTCGCATTGCATCGAGCGCGCCTGTCTTGGTCCGCCACTTGCCGTTCTCTAAAACACCCTCGAGTGTTTTGTACACTGACCGGGAAGACTCCGGAGGGAATAGTTTTAGGATTGCTTTTGTTGCTGCGGCAGTGGCTTGGCGGACAACCTCACCCTTGTCCATGTAGAGATCGAAAAGTATGGGAAGAGAGGGTAGGAGGACTGGCGCAACAGGCGGACCGAGGACGGCAGCAAAGGACTGGAATGCCATAGCCGCGGATTCGCGCTCGTAACCGGATGTCTTGTTGGTGGCGAACTTGTGCATAGTCTCTAGGACTTTACCATCGCTGGAAAGTACGTTTATCGCACAGTGGTCACGAGCATGGAACGTTCTACTAACTGGAAGGAGGTGAAACCCTGGTTGGATATTTCCTTGGCCAGCTTATCGGCGGCTGCTTTGGCATCTATGTGGCAAGGTAGAATCCCTATATCGAAGACGCAGCTAAGCTAGGGTGCGTACCAGGGGCGGTGGGTGCAGATCGGAGAGAATCAAATAGTGGAGGAAATGAAGAGACATCCATTCCGGTGAGAAATTTGGTCTATATGCGGGTGAAGGATTACAGGGAGACAAAGGCAAGGAATAGCCAATAGCCTCGTTTTGGAGTTGAAAGAGGCTGTCGAGAATCGAGTAGAGAAAGAAAAAGATGGTGCCCTTGACCCAGACTTTGACGCTCGGCGCTCTAGTTGGCGGCCGGCGTCTCTAGGGTATCAGATTATTTGCCCCTCGGACTGCGCAGGCAGCAAGAGAGTGGTCTAAGTCTAAGAATGTTTCTACTGTTACTGTAGATTTCGGAGCAACAAAAAGGCGAAAAATTGGTCGAATCACGTGCACCTACATCCAAGCCTGAAGTCACGGTTTGACTTAAAGGACAGCAGGTGCATCGCAGGTGCGCTCACATGTCTTCTGCTGGCTACGAACCTGTCGCGACCACAGAAGAGCCATATCCTTTTCGTCCCCGTAAATATCGGGTTATTGCAATCGTAGTCTTCGTCAGTCTCCTGGTCGGTCTTGCGTCATTCTACCAATTTGGGATCTGGATTCTGCCGAGTGCTCGGGTTGAATCACGGCCATCCCCGTCCAGTACCTCAACACCGTCCCAGGAAGAACCCAACAACAACACGGAGATACAAGTGGTCATGCCCCATGGGAAGTATAGCGTCGGATAGTGCGTTTGCGACTTCATCTTGTGTGACAGCTAATTCATTTATAATGTAGCTTTGTGAACTGGTGCGATCGTGTTTAATCCCCGCTTCAGCTGCTAACCGTCTACCACAGGGGCATTTATGGGCGCAAATTTCCACCATCTTCGATTCCTGCTCAGGACCTCACGTATGTCATGACATTTTCGAACCCTCATTGCCTTAGAAACGACGAAAATTAAACACCTCTTTCACCAAGTCACATCCTTTATGCCTTTGCAAACGTCCGACCTAATACCGGTGAAGTCTTCCTCTCCGATCTCTGGGCGGACCAAGACATTCACTACCCTGGTGACTCATGGTCCGACTCGGGAACGAACCTCTATGGCAACTTCAAAGCAATATACAAGCTGAAGAAGCAACACCGTCATCTCAAGCTTCTGCTTTCAATCGGTGGTTGGACCTACTCGCCGTCCTTCCACCCCGTGGTCATGTCACCCACACTCCGTGCAGAGTTTGTCAAGTCCGCAGTCAAGCTTGTGGAGGACTTTGGTTTGGACGGCCTCGACATCGATTACGAATATCCCCAGAATGATGGGCAAGCGACGGGCTACGTTCACCTCCTGCGTGAATTGAGGATGGCATTGGATGAGCACGCACGCCGTAAGCGTGCAGACTACCGCTTCTTATTAACAGTGAGCGCCGCCTCTATGAGCCGAAAGTGCTACCCTTCTGAGGCATAACAGATTGCAGCTCCGTGTGGGCCAGATAACTACCAAAAGCTACACGTCCGGGAAATGATTCCATTGCTCGACTTCTGGAATCTCATGGCTTACGACTTCTGTCAGTTTTCTTTGCTTCTAGTCTTTGTTTCTTGTGGCTAAAAGCCGACATAGCTGGTTCGTGGGACAAGGTAGCCAACCACCAAGCCAATATCATGGGGGGACCCATCAGTGCCTCACAAGCCGTCCAGTGGTTCATTTCGCAAGGTGTTCCATGCCAAAATCTCATACTTGGCATCCCTCTCTATGGCCGCTCCTTCCTCAACACGGACGGCCCGGGCACACCTTTCTCGGGTCTTGGCCAGGGCAGCTGGGAGTCGGGCGTCTATGACTATCGTGCCCTCCCTCTTCCAGGATCCAACATTCTCCGCGACGAGCAAGCGCGCGCGAGCTGGACCTACGATTATGGGCGCAAGGAGATGATTAGTTTTGATGACGAGACTGTCGGGCGATGGAAGGGCGAGTACATCGCACGAGAGGGCCTGGGGGGCAGCATGTTCTGGGAGCTGAGCGGTGATAAGGGCGGAGCGCCGAGGGAGGGCATGGAAGGCGGCCACGGGAAGGAAGCACAGCCTGGACGAAGTCTCGTACGAGTGGTGAAAGAGACGATGGGAGAGCTCGATACGTCGCCAAACTGGTTACGATACGAAGGAAGCAAGTTCGAGAATCTGAGAAACAGTATGCCAGAGTATTAGTTGTACAATATCATGATAGCTTGCCGCACAACAGTTTTTCTTGCACATCAGCAACGACATCTCATTCGCTGCAAATTTTCGATTAACAAGTACACCCTAAGAGTCGCCGACTCGCAAATATAACTAACTTAGGAAGACCGGAGTTTATTCTAGTGTGATGCCAATGCCAACCAGGGCCACCCAGCCAGACAAAACCCCCTCTGCCAGACGACCGACGAGAAAATGGACGACCGTACCATCGGCGCTCGGGCCGGTGTTCACGCGGAAGTAAAACTTGTTGTGTAGCTTTGCCAAGAGCACGGACAGCTTGGTGAACTCGTTCGAGTTGAAGATTTTAAATGTTGAGGGAAGCGACGTTGATGATTGCACCTGGTCAGATGTTATCTGCCAAAGATATGAGCGCCGAGAATAAGTGTGAAGTGAGGAGCCGATAACGCGCTCGTCGGGTAGAGTCGGCCAAGTTCAACGCGCTCAGGATGTTAACTTCGTGTCCTTCGCTGTACGAACCGATCCCAAGCCAAACGCAGATGTCTCCGAATTCGTCCGCTTCACTTCCCTGACCCGCAAGTACGCTCCCGCATGCGTTCTCATTGGCCGTATTATTGGCAGCAGTCGCGAGGTCCCTGAGGTACACGCGAACCTCTGGTGAAGGCGCGGAGATCAAGGACGCGACTTTGATGATGGAGGAGGAGCGGTAAAGATGGGCAAGCGTTGCCCTTTGATGAGAGTTTTCTGTGTCGAAAACGAATGCAGAGGAAAGATTCGTTCTACCAGTCATGGTTGGAGTATGAGGTATGAGGAGTGCGAGAGAAATAACATCATTACGTTGGTATCACGTGAGTCGGGACATGCCGTGTTCTCGTCGGCTTTGGCTCAGCTCGCGACGAGGAGTTGGGCTCAGAAAGATGTTGAGTTCACTCGTCGGAAGGAATGGCCTTCATCACAGGTCAGTAATGGATTGGGCATTCTCAAACTGTGTCTTACGTTCTTTCATTTCGCAGATATCACCAGTTCTCCCGTCATCGCCACCATGCCCGCACATTCGGTACCACCTTCATCACACCCACTTCCACATCCTCGGCCGACACCCCTCACCTGTATCGAAGAACAGCAACCTATGAACGGACTTTCTTCCTGCCTGCCCGTTCCTTCTCGACCCCGCCTACTACTACCTCCAAATCCAAAGATGCTTCAAGCCCTCACACGATAGCACCCTCCCCTGCGAAGGCGAAGGTTGAATTGAGACCGGGCCCAATCAAATCACCGATAACACACCCCAGTTCCCACTCGCCAAAAGCTAAGAAACTGCAGACGACAAACCCACCATCCCAACTTCAGTCTACGCCATCCACCGCGACACCGTCGAACACAATAACTACGATGAAAGAAGACCTGAAACAAGCGTACATTCATGGGGTCCTTACACGCCCACCTCCGAATGCGGGGAAAATAGCAAAGCTGTGGCACCAGGTCAAGGAACTCTTCGTACGTTGACTTCTTTGAGCCCGACTTCAGTGCTGACAGCTATCCCATTTCAGAAATTTTACTTTCGAGGTCTCAAATTGGTTATCACACACCGCAAGCAGGCCAAAGAAATTCAAGCTCGGGTGAAGGCAGGCGGGGAACCTCTGTCTCGCTGGGAATCGCGATTTATTCGGACAAACAAGAGTGACTTCGCGAAGTATCACTCCGCCTCAGTCTCTCATTAACATTTATATTCACCGTTCACTGCTCAGACTCGTACCATTCGTCGCGATCGTTCTCCTTCTCGAGGAAGTCATTCCGCTCATCGTGCTGTACGCACCCGGGATGCTCCCGTCAACATGTATATTAGCTTCCCAGCGCGAGCGAATTGATGCAAAGCGTCGCGAGGAACAGCGTGCCTTTGCCGAGACAATGCGCGACACCTTTTCGGATGTGTTTAAGGCAGGGCCAACAGCCTTAGCGTCGTCGCTGCCTAGCACCGTCTCCGGCATTGCTCTCTGCGGGCAAGTTCTTTTCGGTTTATTTTTTTCACCAAGAGACATGCTAAAGGCTCTTCTCTGTACAGCCTTCTGTCCCAGCCAACCTGGGGTCCCAATTTCCGACGGAGGCAGAAGATCGAACGACATATGAAGCTTGTGGCTGCCGATGACGCGCTCCTGGTAAAGGAAGGTCTGGGCGATCGGTTGACACATCCCGAGCTTCTCGAGGCCCTTGAGGAAAGAGGGATGTACGTGCATCCGGTGCACTTCATGCGCACAAGCTGATTTGCTACTTCCAGTGTGACGGATGGCCTAAACATGACTACGCTGAAAGCCCGTCTTCGTTGGTGGCTCGCTAAGGCCGATAAGACCGACGAAGGCACCGCCGTTAGCAGGCGTATTGCTCTCGCCGCCCAGAGCACGCTGGGCCAATTTCAGGTTCGTATCCTTGATCTCATATAGTCTACCCTCCCAGAGACCACATGCTCATTGTCATGTAGTGATGATACTCATTGGGGAAGGGGTTCCTAGCTTGTGACCTCGTATTTATTTTTGTAGACGTGGGATAGAGCTACATCTGCAACCATATAATATTTTTACACTCGCTACATCGTCCGAACCGCTCGAGTTGAGACCCTACAGCCCGCATCCTAGGACACGAGAACATTTGCAAGCCCCAAACACCGACTAACGGCGGCTCCTCAAGTACGCCAAGACTTCCCAGCTCCGACGGTCCCAAGGCGCTAACATGACGCCTTTCTGCGCCATGCTCCATGCCTCGTTCAGATTTTCCTCGTCACGCGAAAGCGCCTTGGCCACGGCGCGCAGACCGATCGACTCGCGCAACTCTCCAATGTCGCTCTCCCCCCGTTGGGAGGAGACGAGGGCGCCGGCCGCCGCCGCGGGCTCGCCACACTGGAGCAACAACGTAGCCAGCGTTCGCCTGGCGTCTTCGCGCGCAGGCTCGACGTGTACGGCTTTCTGCGCTTCGCTTAGCGCGGCTGTGAGTTTTCCCTGCGGTGCGGGGCGATATGAGGGAGCCGGCGCCGAGGACGGAATGGGACGGGCGGGGGTCGCTTACCTGGCCTAGATGGTGTTGCTTTAAGATGTACGAATAGTCGCGCCGCGGATCGCGTCTGTGGCGGAGGTCGAGCGGGAGCGACTTGAGCTCGGATAAGGCGGCGTCGATCAGGCCATCGTCGTCGGTCAGGATGCCCATGCCGGCGAGCGCGTTGATCGCGGTCAAGTTCTCCGGATCCTGCGTGATGCTTTAGAGTCCCAACCCACCCAGGTCGGACGACCAGCAGCAGTGATCAGTATATGCTCTTTGTTTCCCAACGACTGACGGGAAATGAACCTGCGTAGGGCGCGCACGTACCAGTCCAGGAGCTGAGACTTTGCCAAATCTCGTCCCTCCCCCGTGCCCGTGGCCCATAGCGTCTGCGCCAGCAATACTGTGACGTGCCCGCGCATATGCAAGTCGTCGCCCGCCGCGACGAGCGCCGCTTCGAAATTCTCGATGGCCGCGGACAACGCGCCGAGCTTGAAGCTCGCGAGGCCGGACCCGAAGAGACATTGCGATTTCAGCGCCTTGTCTTCCCCCGCCTCTTCGGGCAAAAGCCCGAGGGCGCTCTGGAACGAACCAAGGGCACCCTCGAAGTCTCGCACGGCGAGGCGCAACCGGGCTAGGGTCGTGTTTGCGATGATGAATTGCCGCTCGGTGATCGGGTCCTCGGTTTCCTCGTACGCCGCCTCGAGTAGACTGATTGCACGGTCCGTGCGCTCGATGGCGAGCTCGACGTGGCCGATGCGCTCGCAGATGAGGCCGAACAGGTGTAGAGCGGATGCGTCATCCGGGCGCTGTCTGAGGTATCTATCGAGCGCGAAGAATGCTGGGAAAAGATCGTTTGGTGATGCGCGGGGGCTGTGCCCAGGGCTGAGGTACTGGCCGAATTCGCGTCTGGAGAACTCTATGTCGGCTTCGGGCTTGATCAAAAAAGTAAAATTAGCGACGGTACAGGTGCGCATAGTTTTGCTGACTCACGACGTCAGCTGACAGACTCACCGCATGCTCAAACAACATGCGGGAGTCTGCGTGGTGCCCTTTCCGCGTGGCGACTAGGGCTTGGCCTACCCATGCCATGGTGTGATCCGGATCTAAAGTTTGTGCCTTGAGGAACGATTCGCTGGCCAGCTCAAGATCATTATGGTAGACGCAGAGGAAGCCGAAGCTCGTCCAAACATCAACGTTCTGAGACACGAGGATTTAAGCCAAACCTTTCACGGTAATGTGCAAAAAGGTCACCTTGGAGTTGATTTCTAGCGCCCGAATGTAGGCGTGCTGGGCTTCTTTTGGGCGAGACACGAGATTCATATCGCCTAACGCACGCCAGTAATTGTCTTCACCTGGCTGCGCGCGGATGGCTTCTTTGATGGACGCGAGGGCTTGCTCCACTGCTTTTTCCCGTTTCTCCTCGCCCTCCTGGAAGATCCTCCCAGCCAGATTGAAGAGTGTGAGGCCAAAGTCGAACCAAGCGCTGCCCGTGGCGGCAGCCCCAAGTTGACCAAGTGAAATGCGGTGGCTGTATGCTGCAACGGCAACTTTCAGGGCGTCCGTTCCTGTGAGGTGATCGTCGGGAAGTTTAATTGGCATCGACACGCTGCCTGCAAGTCTATCTGCAGAATCTGACATAAGGTATGTGGATGCTTGCGACAGAATAGTTCGGACGGTGGCCTCATCCGTGAAAGAAGATGCGCGCGAGAGACAATACAGGGCATCTGCGATGATCTTCCACGCGAAACTATGGAATGATGTGTTGCTGTCCAAAAACTGAAACGAGACCTCTAGGGCTGTCACGAACGAATCTTGTGCACGGGACGTAAACCCTGTGGAAAGCTCGGAGATACCCAGATCGACATATGTCCTTGCAAGGGATGTCAACGCGCCAGGTTCATTTGGTCGAGCGTGTAAAACAGACTGGAAGGACGCAACCGCGTCTTGAAACCGTCCTGTCTGGCGATGAACTTCCCCAATCAGGTAAGTACACATCCAGTCCTCCGGACGTAACTCCTGCGCATGATGAAGAGCCTTGAATGCGGCGGCGTGTCTGCCAGCTTTAGAGTACGCTTCTCCCAGACGAACCCACGATAGCTGGTCGTCGGGGTAAGCACGCAGCGCTACCTGAAAGGCCTGAATTGCAGCAAGAAAATTGCGTCGGTTCTCCTCTGGCTGTTAGACCAACATAGGTGTGCTATGAGCGACAAGAAACTTACCAGATGAACCACCCCAGAAGCTTTCCATGCCCAAGCATTAACCGGTAAATAACGACCGGCGATGATTTCCTGGGAGTCCTCGAATCCTCCTTCGCCTTCAATGGTCCGATTCGCCACCACTTCAACGAGGTCCCACTCTCGCTCCTCTGCGAAACCTTCAGCAAGTCGTCTGGCAGCATCAGCTTCCCTCGCATCGAGCTCGAAAGCCTTCTGAAAGCATTTCGATGCCCGAATTGGATCCAAGGGATTTGCGGCTTCCGAATAATAGATCCCAAGGGAGGTAAAAGCGGGGGCGAAGTTGGAGGAGTGCTTGAGAGAGGTGACGAAATGCTTAAATGCCTCCTCCCGGTGGTCAGCTGTGAATCGTTTAGATATATGGAGGATAAACTGCGAAATTCATTCACCTCCCATTTTCCAGTAAGCTCTGCCCAGTCGCCACCAGCTCCGTGACTTGTCCGCATCGCTGTCTTTCTCATTCTCCAATAATTCGATGACAGTTCTCAACTCGGCAATTGCTCCATCAAGATGGTTCAGCTGCACTTCGCACCAGGCGTGTTCCTCCTGTGCACGTATACAGTCGCGGGTTTCTTCCGTGTGACTATCAGAGACGCGAGAAAAGCAGGACGCTGCTTCGAGCCATTTCCCGGCGCGCTGTAAGACATAGCCACGACTCATAAGACAGTTCACGTTGTCTGGATCCTCGGATAGTACGTCCTCTAATATACGGAGGGCTCTAGTGTGATGTTTGGGAGGATATAGGTGGACGAGCGATGTTGCCAAGGCAACATTGAACGCTTTTCGGACACTGAACAGAGTCATAATCAAGTTCTTGTGCCGGGAGTAAGCGACATACAGTACCAAGCCAGAACCGGTGTCATCCCGGTGTCCATTGACTAGTTCTAACCCTGCTTCAGATACTGTAATGGTTGTTTGATAGTCTTCATCATGAAGGTATACTCCCGCCATTACCCTCCGTGCGAAGATCGACAATTGTAAGGCCGATTCGGTTTCCTGATTTGTGAAGTCAACAGATGCACATACACATGTGAGATGAATGGAACGATATCAACCGAGATGGCGCTGAACATATCATCCAATGAGGCCGGGGGAGTGGGCGTTTCCTCTTCATCGTCCGAAAGAGTGACACCCAAATAGGCAAGATAGGTTCGAATGAGTCTTGCGAGTACTTGATCGGGAAACAACTTTTGATATTGACGCAGGATATCAAAATCATATCCCTCTGAGAGGCAGATCAGGACATACACAGTCAATTAGAGAATTAGAAATAATGCAGCACCGATGGTTTCGCAGTCTTGTCCGTCTATGAAAGCCGACCATGCCAACTCATCTTCTACGTGCAGTAAAACCGTACCGCTAATCAGCTTTTTCACTTCTGTCGCAAGCTGCCTTTTCATGGGATCATCGAGAGGTAGAGAAAACAGATGATCTCGCTTGTGACGAAGTTGCTTCGATTCCGTCCGACGGCGAAGCTCGTCTGAGGTGTTGGGGTGATTGAGAATTTCATCGTATAGGAGAGGCAACTTATGGCGATCAGGTGAATCTGAAGATACAAGCTGGAGTAAGATACCTTTGAGCCTTTATAGACTTCTCGTACGACTTCATTTTTGACACTTTGCGGGCTGCCAGCATTCAGCCGTTTACGACGATTAGCTATCTCCTTTTCAAGCGTCTCGGTTTCATCTGCTTCCATGAGCGAAACAATCTCTTCCAAGATGGGCAGAGAATTATAAACAGCTGCTTGACTGGAAACTATTGTGGTCGAAGTTGGGTTTGTAGGATCAGGTTCCGGAAGAGTGGATAACGTAGGGTAGAGTGACGAGTCTGGAAGATATAGTGACAGTGCATCAGAGAGCTATAATGCATCGTGAGGTTTGGACGTTATGAAAGTCATCACAGAGACATGCCTGGCGACGTGATCCGTGGTCTCTACGAAGATCTATTATTTTCTGGACTGTCTCGGCACACTTGGTAGCATCGTCGCTGGTGCCAAGTCATCGAGAGAGCCTGGGTCGATGGGTCAAGAAAAGCGTACGAATTTCCGAAAAGCACAGCAAGCTCGAAAAGAGAGTTGGCATATTCGTCCCACTTCTGTCCGCGCTCACATGCCTTGCACAAACCCTGATGGTGCGGACCGTAAATACACAAACTCGGAGGCCGTATGCGATCATACCTGCCATCCGAGGAGTTGCTTTGGGCTTGAACCGATGGCGAATCGGAATGCCTTGAAAGATACGGAGAGGTGTTGGCTTCGGGTCAAATAGGGACAGAAAGGAGCTCAGTTACTTGCTCGCTTTGATCGATCTGACCAAGTTCCAGCAAGGACAATCCATGGAATATCTTACTGCAGATGGTCAAAGCGTGGGATTGCCGCACACCAGTAAACGTACGCGTTGTAGTTATCGGGCTCGTACTCTAGAATTTGTAGGCTGGTGTCATGCGCTGACTGGAAGTCTTTTTTGTTTAGCGCATCTCTGGCTGCCTTGAGCTTCCCCTTGAGGAGAGCTGAGGACATGACGATTACGAACACTTGGATGAGCTCGAGGAACGCGTGAACGGCATGTCCGGCCCGTCCTTCCCGACTCATGCTGTGGGGCGACGAGTTGAGATATGTGATTAATTGCTGTACAACGGTGTACTTGTACTACGTAGCTGTACAGAACTGTCCCGGTCGCTACACGAATCCACGCGCTTTCTCCATCCACCTTCCCCTTCCGAAATCTTGCTCACACATCCCAGCATTGGTACTTGACCAGCCCCACTCGCGCACAAAGGGAATCCCAATGTTATCCACACTCCCCAACATGGATATTCTGGCCAAAGAGGGAACGACACACGCGTGGTCTTCTCCTGTTGCGGAGTTGGAGTTGGATCACGAGAAGAAGCTGGCTGTGCAGGTAATGTATCGCCGTAATTGCATGGCATGCCCATGCTTGCCTACTAAGTCATTTGTTTCAGCTGGTGCACCTAGCTTCTCAATTTCACGCCAGTGATTATGCCTGTGCCAAGTTTGGTGCTGGAGGTGAGCCTTAGTCGTGGCCGAACGTTAAAAACGCTAGATGCCTGAGATAGGGTCTGCCATTGCCTACATCCCTCTATCTATCAATCTGCCGGATCACTTTCAGCAACTCAAGGAACGCCAAGCATCCTACGCAAGTACTGAGGCTTGGTGGTTGTGCAAGCCAGAATCCAAAAAGGCGGATTACGACGTGGCTCCTCCCGAACTCGCACCAAACATGCATTCTCCGCACTCTGTTTCTTTCACTCAAGCGTCGCCCAATCTACAATATGAACTACAGTTCGCTATTGATACCCCCTTGATACCCCCTGCATGGCTGAGTGGAGAATATCCTCTCCCCAAGACGTCTGATACCCATCCAATCGGGTGTGTTTGCATTCTTCCTTTCCCCGTTTAACTGCCTCTCTCAATTCTGTTCAGTGTATCTGCTATGATACCCGAGGAACTTTTGTCTTCAGTATCTTTGCACATCTCCCTAGCTGACTCCTCATCGCCGACCATTTTCAACATCCACCCCGCTTTTTCTTTGTACCGACTAGTTCCACTCCCGAATTCAATACCCCCTCCGCCCTCTATCCTGCCTGCACCAGCCCAATCCGATCACGCAGTACCGACTTTGCGTCCGATTGGCATAGCTCCCTTGTCCCGCTCTGCTGCACCATCCAGAACGCACCTGCAAAAATGGAGCCGTGTCTCCATGAAGAGTGCGCTCCAATCTGCTCTTGCTACAAGCATTCGTCAACCTGCTGAATCACTCACTCCGGCTCCGAGAGATTCTGCGGCACCACGGTTACCCCCATTGACAATAGGCAACATAGATCTCATAGGCGAAATATTCACCACTTCGCATTTTGAACTTGATGTAGAAAGGTCTTCTAGCACTGGTCTGCAAGCGCGGCATGACCGCACATATTCTGTTCCATTTACGCCCTCGCAAGGAGCCTTTGCAGACTCGGCGCATGTGGTCCAGCACCTCCAGTACAAACGCTCGCATTTGGTGTGAGCATGATTAATGTGCTCTTTTGTCACATCGCTTAGCATGCACGTTCTTCATTTTTTATAGCTCGCCCCTTTCCGCTGTGCAAAGGATCGCGCGTCGTCCGAAGCCTGCCCATTTTGGCTCGCGGCTAGCGTTGCGCCCAACTTCTACCATCGACCCATCGGAACCTCCGTGTCCTGCCCTCGGCAATTTTTATCTATCATCTTGTCCAGGTAAAAAAGGTGCGGCCCATGTAACTGATGCATTTGGACTTGGTTTCACTGACAATCTTACTATGAAAGTACGCCTCACAGGACCTGTGCGGGGTCGAGGCGCAATTTATCGCGACCTCAAGCAGGACCTACGAAGAATCAAAGCATTAGGTATTGGGTGTATCGTCTGGTGCGCTAAGATTGGATATTACTTCTGAGGTCTCGCGGCTAATAAAAGCACAGTTGTCTTGATGACAGAGAGCTAGGATTTCTCGGTGCACCGTGGCCAGAATATTCACAAGCCGCGCAGGAGTTGGGGCTGGACATTCTTAGGTATGTCGGCTGGACATGAATGGGAGCTTTAAACTTCTTTCTAAGTTATCGTATCTGGTAGGATACCTATTCCGGAAGGCCTAGCTCCCGCTTCGCTAGGGCGGTTTGATGCTCATCTCACTCGGCTGATCTCGGTATACACGCTGGCTGGAGTTCCCGTTCTCGCACACTGCCGGGGAGGTGTCGGGCGTGCCGGATTGGTGGCTTGTTGTTGGATGCTCAAGCTAGGATTATGCGGGTGGGTGTCCACGAGTGATAACGTCGAACCCGCAGACGAAGGGCGGGTGTGCCGAGACACACTGGAACAAGTGGAGAAGGCAATTGGCATTGTGCGGCGACGTCGCAGCTTGAAGGCGATAGAAACTTACGAGCAGGTGAAATTCCTGGTTGGATATGTCGATCATCTCCGCGGAAAATAAAGCGATAAAATTTAAAATTTATAGATAACTATTACATAATAGATGTTGATGGATTAAGTTACTTGGATATTATTATTCAAATAGTTTGGCGCGCGTGGAGCCGTGGTTGCTGTCGCTGTTGTCATCTTCTCTCTCACCGGGCTCGCTACGCCCCGACGATTCATTCTTTATTCTCCGTCGCCTTGACTGGCCACAGTTCTCTCTTTTATCCCCCCTCCTTTCCTTCAGTATGCCCGTGCATTACCAAAGTGATGACATTCCAATCCCTACCACCACTCCAAGACAAGGCCCTTCCGGCACAGTGCGCAGAGCAAAGACCCTCACCCGTCCAGAACGTGGCGTCGCACCCCCACCCCTCATCAATCCGCATCCTTCACTACACTTATCTCCTACCCCCGCTGTTGAATCATCATCGTTCAGTTTTGACGCATGGGCCATCTTCTCCCGCGTCGTCACGTTTTGGGCACCATCGGCCCTGTTAAGCTCAATAGGAGGCCTCAAGGACAGGGCGGTGCAGCAAGCGTGGAGAGAGAAGATAGCTTTATGTCTTATCATCAGCCTTTTATGCGCTGCTGTGGGTTTTGCGACAGTGGGCCTACAGAGAGTCCTTTGTCCCGCCAAAACACTAGACACTGAGCAGTTTATCAGTCTCGGCACGACGGCGGGCACTCTCGGTATTCAAGGCTCCATGTTCAACATCTCCCAATCCAAATCCCCTGATCCCAGCGTCAACTTCTTTGCTTTAGCAAACCAGCTTCCTGGTCAAGACATCACAACTTTGTTTACCCGCTCTGCCGCGGACTTCTCAAGTTGCCGCGGACTATCCTACCGTATCGCCCAGGACCCTCCCTGTAATCCAACCACACCTTGCCCCCTCGGGCCGCTCAACGACACCGCCACCTTCAAGAATGCCCAACTGGTGAACATCACCCGTCCAGTTGGTTATGACTGGAGCCAGGTCTCCAATCTCGCCAATTACATCGTTCTGGACGGACGAGTCCTCAATCTGAATCCATACCTCAAATTACACCCCAACCCGATCCCAGGTGATGATGTCGACCTTGCTCTTCGTACCCTGTTCGCTGCACCTGGCACCAGTGGTCGCGATGGAACTCGTCTTTTCGTGAATAAGCAGGACATCCGCGATGCCGTTCCCTGTTTGATCCAACGCTATGGGGCGGGAAGTATCGACAAGATTACCCCAGGATGCTTTGTGTCGAACCTTATCCTTTACGCCGGTCTGGTCGTCGTCATGTCGTTGATTCTCGTACGCTTTGCGATGGCTTGCGTTTTCAATTGGTTCCTTTCCGCGCGACTTGCTGGCAACCCCGATGACTCAACCTTTAACCGCTCGGCAATCAGCCCTGCTGTCCTACCCGAGGGTGCTAATATCTCGATCGACAACAAGAATGGAACAGCTCCTTGGGCGGGACCCGATGGTACGAAGAAGCTCAGCAAGCCACCAAAATCTCTGCGATCCTTCCAATCGTCGTCCTCCGCAACATTGATAAACTCAATGGCGCGGGATAGTGCCGCACCTGTCATGAGCTTAGCTCAAATTGGTGCCGAGTTATTCTCGGTGTGCTTGGTGACATGTTACTCGGAAGGAGAAGATTCTCTTCGGACCACATTGGACTCTATCTCAGTAACAACTTACAGCGATCAGCGGAAGCTGTTGTTCGTTGTGGCGGATGGCATGATTACCGGCGCCGGTGAGAAGAGGAGTACCCCCGATATCTGTGTCGGGCTGCTAGATGCCGATCCGAGATTCGGAAATCCAACGCCAATGAGCTACATTGCGGTTGGATCCGGATCGAAACAGGAGAATAGGGCAATGGTGTATGCCGGTCATTACAGTACGCACCATTTCTACTGTACCATGCTCTCGCGACGGAACTAACCTATGTTATGCAGCTATCGCCGGTCGCAGGACACCGACCGTCATACTTGTGAAGTGCGGTACGGAGCAAGAAGCTGCAACGGACAAGAAACCCGGGAATCGTGGCAAGCGGGACAGTCAACTGATTCTCATGAACTTTTTTTCTCGCGTTACGTATAACGACAGGATGACACCTCTGGATTTTGATCTATTCCGCAAAATCCATGTATTGATGGGCATCACACCCGATTTCTTTGAAGTATGCCTCATGGTGAGTAACTTTGATGGCCTTTTTTATTACAGAGAATTCTCTAATGACATCTATCATCAAGGTCGATGCGGATACGAAGGTGTTCCCAGATTCTCTCAAGGCGCTTGTTAACTGCATGCAACACGATCATATGATTATGGGAGTGTGTGGAGAGACCCGTATAGCTAACAAACGGCAGTCGTGGATTACCGCCATCCAGGTGTTCGAGTATTTTATATCCCATCATTCGGCCAAGGCGTTCGAGTCCGTCTTTGGTGGTGTCACGTGTCTACCCGGTTGTTTCTCCATGTTTCGTCTCAAAGCTCGCAAATCTACCGGGGACGATTGGGTTCCACTGATCATCAAACCGGAGATCGTCAAGGAATATAGTCAAAGCGAAGTGACAACCCTGCATCAGAAAAATTTATTACTCCTTGGCGAAGATCGCTTCCTGACGACCTGCCTTATCCGCACATTCCCTAACCGCAAGATGATGTTTCTTCCACAGGCGAGATGCCGCACCGTCGTTCCGGATACGTTTTCTATACTCCTTTCTCAGCGCCGCCGCTGGATCAACTCTACGATCCACAATCTCATGGAACTCGTACTCGTGCCCAATCTTTGCGGGACCTTCTGTTTCAGCATGCAGTTCGTCGTTTTCATGGACCTACTTGGCACGGTTGTTTTACCCGTTGCTATCGCCCTCACGTATCTCCTCATCGTTGGCGTTGCCTTATCACCGCCAAAATCATTTCCAGAAGCCATTCCTATCGTGCTGCTCATTGGCGTTCTCGGTTTGCCAGCTGTGCTTATCCTTATTACGACTGGCAAGGTTGTTTATGTCTTCTGGATGTTCATCTATCTTGCCGCTTTGCCCATATGGAATTTTGTCCTCCCGGTATATGCTTTTTGGCACTTCGATGACTTCTCCTGGGGACAGACTAGGTACGACCATGACAGTACTCAGTGACGTTATCTATGCTGACGCGATGAACAGAAAGGTAGAAGGCGAAAGGAAAGGAGAAGGACATGGTGAGGGTAAAGGCCACTTTTCTGGGCCTTCCGTTCCGCTACGGCGCTGGGAGGACTGGGAACGGTCGCGTCTTCGCAAGCTACGACGGGAGGAGCGACGGCGTCGTGACTTTGAACGCGCAGGTTACGTCGTTGGCGATCAGGAATATCTGAACGTCCGCTCTGAGGTCCATAGCAGCTACGAAGGTTCGGATACTGTTTCCGTGACGTCCTCAGAGGATCACTGGGGCCCACAAATTGGCGAATACAACGAGAACAGCACACAATATCCACTACCTCCCCCAGTTCTGCATCCAAGTTCTCTGCATGCGCTCGAGAGTGCCAAAACCATCGATGAACGGGACCTTGAGGCTATGCTTGAATCTGGCTGGGATCCATCGCCGAACGCGTCCACTGACAATCTTCACCCGGCACAACCGCGGCCACCTCAGATGTCGCCCCGAATACAACTACACGGTGGACGATCTTTTGGCGGTCCCAATTACGCCCCCGTGGGACCACCTTCCTCTCATTTGACCTCCCCAATCTCACCACAATCAGCACAGGGGACAAGTTCTGCAGTCGGGCACGGGCAAGATTGGAAGACGCATGTGAAACGGCGGAGTGGGGGCGGACAGCGACATGACTACGGGCCTCTAGGTCCATTGGATCCTGGGACGAGATTCTAGGGACAAGCTGGCAGGACAGCTTGTAAATGTGATTTTAGTGGGAAGATTCGTCGGTTTATCTTGGTCTGGACAGTTATACCCTCTGGCTTATATTATCTGCACTTGCATCTCCCGCGTACGCCAACCGCAGATCATAATACGCACATCATCCGTATCCCATGCTTTACAAGCTTTACCTTGCTCTCTCATTGTTACAAAGTTTCTTGATGACGACTTCCTGCCCTACGCAGCCCCGCCTCTCCCTCGTCCTTTGCAGCCATATCATCCCTAGTTACCATTGCACCTGTTCATTAGTATATCACGCATAGAATTTCTATCTCCCACTACCTAGAAGGACACACGGAAGGGAACAACTTTGTGCGTAGACACACGTCATGTTGGGTTAGCAGCACACCGAATAATATTTTCGACATCTGTTTGTCGAGTCTCGCTAGATTATATCAACCTTTTTGACCTCGGGCGTCTTTCCAACATTTGACGCGGAGGCGCCCGACGCGAAGTTAGGTCAACACTCCTCTCATACCTTTCCCCATGGCTACCACCGCAGAGAGTGACTCAGAGGCAGTTAAATCAGGATCTGCCGCCACCGAGGATCTACAATCGGCCATCTCGAATATCCAATCGCACATAGATCTGCTGGCAGACCTCAACCAGCGTCTGCAGACGCTGCGACAGCTACCAGGAGGCGTCCTGCGCTCGGAGCTCGTCCTGGGGGCGAACCAGGTCCTCCAGACACTCACGCTGAAGGACATATTCGGCAAGTCCGCGGAGGACCTCCACACTCTGCATGCCGCGGCGTTGGAGGGGAAGATGCAGGACGCGCTGAGGGCTGCGGCGGAGAGCGAGCGGCGGGATAAGACCGCGATCAAGGACGCTCGCGAAAGGGAGACCCATAAAAGATGGTGCGTCTCCACCCCACAGACTTTTTTCGCTCGGTCTTTCCTTCTTTTTTTTTTGGCCTCACTTCTCTCCCTGTGAGGGGGGTCGTACACGATGCTGACCGAGGATATCCCCCCTTTTTTTCTATCTTCTTCGTGTTGCAGCCGATCTCCCACCCCCGAATCCCCGAGACCGTATCTGCCGTTACAGCAGAAAGTCGCGAGTCCGTTCCCCCCGCTTCCTGCGGGTGTGCTGCCGCTCACGCTCAAAGACCTGCCGTCATACATCCGGGAGTTCAACTCAACTCATGCGAAGAAGTTGCTGCTGCACATCTACTTGGCTCCAGGGCACGAATCACGGGACGTTGCCGTTCCTGTTGTGCTCAGGTTCCTGATTCCGAACGTGCTGAGGGCCTTCATTACCGTCGGGCATGAAGAGGGGATTGACCATTATGTCGAGTCCGAGACCCCGGCGCTGATGGTTGAAAGCCTCACCGTGTTTGGGTCGAGGGAGAAGGCAAGTGCCTCTGATGAGAATAGATAAGGTTGTTTATTCATTGGCCGTGGACCAGAAACCTCCTCATTCGCAGTCCGAATTCATCGTCTTTCAGAAGCTATCTCAATGGGTTGTGCGCGTCTTACAATCGTCACCCAGAATACCCCCACAAAGCTTCATTGTGAGTATCGTTATGGTACAAATTCGATCGATTCGCCCGCCGCTGACTTTTTTCTTTCATCACCTTCTGATCCGCTCAAACGGGGCCCTGGCGTCGGAACAGGACATGTTGGTATCATACGAGAGCCTTTTTTTGGAGAAGTGCTCTCTTTGCAAACGCTTCCTTTCGGCCGAGGGGTATCTGCCCCCTGTTGCCCGTGTAAGGCAAGAAGATGGGACTTGGGAACCGCAGCACGGCACCTGTGTTCAAACTTAGGAGAAGCCTATTAACCACTGAGACAGTCGGTGCTGAGCACTAAGCCGACCCTTTTTGTTTTCTGGACCTGAACCGTCTGACCGGCTCTCGCTTTGACAGGAGCTTGTTGTGTACGGGGTCGACGTCTTGGGATCTCGCCGGAGCTGAAGAGAGGTTTGATCAGCCGAGCGAGTCAAAATTATTGCGGCAGGGAAGGTTCTTCACTCCATTGACCGGCAAAATGACCAGCATCGCCCTTCACCCTCTTTCTTATTGTTGTTTTTCTCCTTTTTTTTTCTCCCCTCCAGCGATATTGTTCCTTCTGGTATAGTTACATCGCTAAAAGTGTGCCCCGGTTCGTTCTGCTGTGGGCCGAAGCTGAACGACGAGGGGTACCGTAGCCCAATCGAGATTGACTTTTTGTCTGTCTGTGATCTTAGGGCTGGATCTTGCCCCCCGGATGCCGTCAGCTAATCCGAATTTAGTCTAAGAGGCCCCCGCACTTGGCCCCTCGATCCTTGTCATTCATTATTCATTGCCACATCTTTTTGGTACGTTCGCGCTCTCTCGACCAAGACCCGATAAGCTAATCGAAGGACCAATGATAAAGCTTGGTATCCCTACTCCAAAATGCCTGTACCTACTTACGCGCAATCCACCTGAGTATAGGATAAGGGGCGCGCCTCACGGCGAACATGCACGGCTTGCTCGACATACAACTGAGAGTGTGAACAGGAGGGCACCTGATCGTTCGGAACAGCGGGGTTTAGGTCGTGGCCGCAGAAAGCATTCAATATCTACCTCGAGATCCACTCAGGGAGATTTTAGACCTTCATCCTCAGCCTTTGCTCCCGCATCCATTAAAGCCATTGTGCCCCCATAAGTTTCACATTCATTCCCCCATCCCCCCATCCCACATCCTTGTTTCTATCGAGCGAGACACTGGCGGTCCCATCCCTCCACCACACGTTTTCCCTCAGACCACGCGGCCCAGTCATCATACCTGTGCACCAGACGACCTGTCTCCTGGGGACGAATAGCAATTACTCTGCATCTCGAGGGTAAGCATTTTGCGCTACCTATGTTTCTTAATATCACGATCAATTTTCAGGTCCATCCAATTTCCATTCTTTTTTTCGTCAATGCTTGCGAAATGAATACCACACCTAACATGCAGCAAATACCACATTCAGCCTCGTATCTTGCGGTATCTCGAGAGCAAATGTTCCATGTCCTCGATTATTCTCCCCTAATGGGCTGTAGCGGAACAACGGTCACCATCGACACTTTGTTCAAGCATTGCAATCCGAGCAGTGACATCCACATCCGTATTGTCATTGGTTGCAAGCCCATCCCCACGCATATAGAAAACATAGGGGGCGATAAGTGGAGGTGCACGGGTTCCGCTCCTGACTTTATAGCGCAAAAATACCCGTTGACGCACACCGTCAACATCTCTATCGAAGCAGTCGTGAGTCGCAACGTCGTCGTCGATTCCGTGGCTTTCGGGTACTTTACATATCGGGAATATGGCAAGCCCACGGTTTTTCTGTTCGAGCATCATCGCCCTGAAGCATTTTGGCAGATCATTACCTGTCGATCCCGTTACATCCTGGCGCCCTCGATGCTTTCCGTGAAGGAAATCCATACCACCTGCATCTTGCGCGACCACCCACCGCCCACTCTGCTCCATCTCACGAAGTAGCACAGAGTAGGACCTCCCCGGCTCCAGTTGAAGGCCAAGCGAGTGAGCCGACTCCAGCGCCCAAGCGGACACTGCGCAGATACGATAACAGAACGGACAGTGACCATGACCAGGTCTCACTCGAACTTGATGGAGACCTGAGGCGTCTTGGTAGGAACTTAACCGATGAAGAGCTTGCCCGCCGTCGAAGACTGGTGAGATTTATCCGCGAGGAGGAGGGGAATACGATACGCCTATCATTTCATCCCATCCGAGAAGAGGACTACTCAGAAGAATTTTTCGTCATTTCTTGCATATACCGCGAGGATTCCCACGACACATGGTTCACTTCTGTGGACATGATGAAGCTTGTCGAATTTATCTCCCAGGAGGAGTGTAATCACGAGAAGGGCCGCCTCCGACGCAACCTCGAATTTTTACGTCCCACCACCGTTTCCAGAATGGTGAGACCTCACTTATTCCACATTCTCATGGAATTCTCCACGCCCAAGCCTCGCACTATCGAAAAATCCATCAAGCTCTTCAAGTGGAGTTCTCTCGTGCCTGGCCTCCACAAAGTCATGGAAAAATACGTACGTCGGATTCTGCGCCCCGCTCTTGTAGCGTTTTTTTACAACCTGATCTTGGGGCTGACCCGTGCCCGACGATATCACAGGCCTGGACCAAGTCTCCCGTCGCGAAGCCTAGTAGCGCTAGTGAAGGTCCCCCCACGCGTAAGCGAGCTCGGTCCCCGACCTCAACACCTGGGTCGTCTACGAAAAAGTCCCGTGGCGCCTCACACCGTCCCGCGTCGAACCCCCTTGTCACATTTGCTTCGTTCGACGGTACCCACCCATCAGACAGTTCGACACAGCTCGAACTCGTGCCAGCCACGCACGTCAATCCATCATGGCTGCATCCCGAGAACGCTTTTATCGGGTCGCCAGCGCCAGCGCCGAGTCCTTTTGCATGCGGCAGTATGTCCGCTTCGATTCCCCGAGCCCACATGACACCAGACGCCGAAGTGGGTCACAACAGCCAGACTTTAACTCACTACGAGTCCTTCCACCACTTTGACTCACTGGAATTACAAACACTGCATGTGCACAGCACCCACGCGGGAATGGTATCTCAGTTCATCTGATCCTCTTTTTCACAATCCCGCATCACTCCACTTCTGTATCCCTAGTGTTGTCCGGTGGCGATACCAAAGTCGGCCCTTTCCAAGCATAGCATAGCTTATCCGGTTTTTCTTGCCCTCGATGAATTTGTATAACTAGCATCATCCCACTTATTATTACCCAGGGGGTTGTACGCTTGTAACGTTCCCCCTATTTGTTCTTTTTGTCGAATATCTACGCGGTGCGGAGAGTTTCGGACAGGCGATTGAAAGAGCAGTTAGGGGGTATTAGTAATCCAAAATATGACACGAATACCGAGATGGCGACAAAAAGATTCGAAAAAACAAACTTAGTCGACTGATCGGTACATGTAAAATTCCTCTCCAAAGGATAGTAAGATGATGACGAGAATAGATACTGTAGCAAAAAAAACTCGGAAGACCCGAAACTCATGATAAAAAAGCATCCATATTGAGACCAGGCCGGATCGCGATCATGATGAGGTCCCATCTCGCCGTCCAACAAAGCTGAGGCTACCCAACCGTGAGAAACGACCCTTGAGAGACCCACTTTTACTCCCCGCGAGGGACGCGCCGCTATTCGTGGCTGAAGGCCCGGCGGTCCCCGTGACGTTCACGAAGGAGCCCTGAGGGGAGCCGACGGAGAGCGAGTCGCTCCGATGTATGCCGCCGTCGACGCCCTCGCCAGGGCCGGACGAGACCGCGTTCATACCATGTCTCGCGAGATGCGCGATGTGCTTCTGCAACCGTGTGGGCTGGATCGAAGTGCCTGTAATCGAGGTGGCGGGAGATTGGGGAGGTGTTATGTTCGGCCCCGGTAAGTGAGGGGGGGGGATGGCAAAAGGCGCGCGGTTAACAGAGGAGTTTGACGGAACGATCGAGGTGGCATCCACTAGAGATGAAGCATACGAAGAAGAATCGGGTGGCCGTAGGGACGAGGCCATTCCTCGCTCTGTAGGAACCTCAAACGACAAGCGCCGGATCTCTTCCTCGAAATTTTTATGGAAAAACTTCTCGAGCGTCTCGTGAAATGCGAGCATTTCTGGTGGACACAGTTGACAGTGGAGTCGCATACAATTGTCGATGATTCGGGCCTGGTAATTATCCAAGCGTGAACTTGTGAACTCAGCAATAATGGCGATAATCACGAACCTGCTCATCGACTGCAACACGCAGCTTGTTGACAAACTCACTTCGCTCGGGGTGATTTAAGACATAGTCGGGCGTCAAAAACGCCGTGCGGTAACTTGCTATGCCGCCACCGGCGGGAATGTCAACTACGCCGTTCAGTGCCATCGACAGAGGGTTCGTCGAGACAACTTGAGCTGCCTTGGCCAGAGTAGAGTACTTCATGAAGAGCGAGTTCAACTCCTTGTTCTTGTGTACCACCTCGAGAAGAGCGTTCTCGACTGGTGATATCTCGAGGAGTTCAACTGCTACGACCTCTGATCGCCTCAGCACAGCAGGGAAGGACTCTTCGGTGGTGAAGTACGTCTTCTCCATCCAAGTTTCTTCATTTCCGTCCCTATCGACCTTCGATATAGGTCGGGAGGAGCTGAAGTAGTTGAGGGCGCTGAAAATTTTCCCGTTAATACCGAAGTGGGTTCTGTGAATTTGTCGTAACTGACCAATGTTCATAGTACGTGCGGACAGCCGCAGGGACGTCGGGATTGGTGAATATGGGTAAGTCCCGGTTAGATTCCGGAGTGACGGGGCTGCATTGGATATACTGATCGTTTCCGAAGCGTATGTCGATTGGCGGGTCTCCAGGGATCCTTAGTAGCTGCGCGCCCGTATGTTTACCGAGCATGCGTTCGCAAAAGGCTCCGAACTTCTCCCACTCGTAGCCGCGATACTATAAGCGCATCAGTATAAGCACCGTAACTAGGATGATAACATACAATGAACTGTTTGTTGCGAATGGCCACCGGGAAGTTGCCATAGAACGCTACACGGAAGTACTCAGGGTAGTAGCGCTGAGTAGTGATGATATTCTCCAGTAATGCAGCTTGATGTCGCATAATCTCTGCCAAGCGCCCACTGTTCGAATACATATGTCAGGGACAACACGTGTCAAATATATGTTCCTTACTAGTTGAATGTGACTTCAGAATGCTGATAAGCCAATTCTTTGCAAATTTCGATCGCACTCTCCCATGCCTTTCCCTTGCCGAGGTAATCCAATATAAGAAGGTGCAGAGTCTCCTTTCGGTGGAATTGTGACTGTTGTGGGAGCATGAGATCGGCCATGGGTTCGACGAACGATGCCAAGCTCCATTCGTAAAGGTCCGCATGCAATTTCAGTGTGAGAGCAGCCTCGACCCAGTTTTGAGCTTGCAAATGCATCTACCAGCGGAATCATATCAGTACCGATGGACAGGGAAGGGTAGCACGCACATTGACGAGTTGATGCACATATTTGATGTAGATCTCGTTGCGGCCGATCCGGCGAATGAAATTCATGAGACGAAGCTGGTAGGGGTGAGGATGAACCGAAGCTGACAAGGCGAGATTTCACGCACCGTAGCAATGACACGGTCATCAGCAAACTCTTCGCCCTCGGGAAGCGCGCGCACGCTTAGGAGCATCTCGAGGAAAAGGTCAACAGAATCTAGGAAATTCGAGACCCTTTCGCGCAGCTGTTCTTCTACCCTCGACGATTCGAATAGATGGCGCAATTGGCTGATAAAAAAGGCCCTCGAGAGATCGTCCGCCTTGCTATCAGACATGAACAACGAGTCTAATTTGCTGATTAATTCGTGCTCGATATCGTCGAAGTGTTGGTGTTCCTGGTACTGCGAAACGATCATGCTGTAAAGGATCTGCACAGCAGTGCTTCGAAGCAAGTCATGGTGGCTAACGCAGAGATTGACGACATGGCTGACAAGCGGGCTCAAAGATGTCTGGTATCCCTTCAGAGGGGGTGAGTAACGATGCGAGAAAGGCGATCAATGAAACCTTACCCCGTATCTTGTGACAACTCCGGCTCGTTCAGAAACGTCTTCGGGCCATCCAAGAGCATCCCATAGTTGCTGAAGTATAGCAGCCCCTTCTCCCCGGATATCACCCGCCATTCTCCATACTGCTCGACGCCGCTGGGTAAGATTGTCAACACCAAGCGGTACACACAGGACGTAAATGATACCACCTGTGGACTAAATTCTTCAATGACCAGTTGATCCGAGGAAAGAAGTTTCAATAGCACTTGGAATGCCTCCCTCCATAATTCCGTGTTGAATTGGGAGGCCGGATCGTCACTGGGTATGAATCGTTTCTCAAGCAGGGCCGCAATAGCCTCCATCATCTTGACTAGGACTTTATGCGCCATGATGTTCACGTTCAGCCAGTTCGCTGGCCAGGCGTCGTTGTCCAAAATGGAAGTCGCAACTCTGAAGAGCTGCAGGAGCAACGCCACAAAGTTGTCGCGGCCCTCGATCTCGAAAACTTGCTCGAAGAAGTTTATGAGATACTTTTTAGGAGAGGACAGAATGATGACCAGCAGTACAATCGCAGTTTCTCCTTGTGCTGGGCTGAACAAGACCTGACCCTCGACTTGGTAGACGCCGTTGAAGTCTTTTGGTGCTCGGGGTAGTTGGGCGATCAAGGAGAACGGATATGATTCCGGGAATGTCACGAGGGTTGTCGAGGGGGAAGTGGTGGGCGTCCTTTTCCGCTCGACAGCGTACACATTGGCAGTATTTTGAAGCTCGCGATACGACTCCAAAAGTCTATGCATATAGTTGAGGGATGAATGCGATTGGAAAAAGCAAAAGACTTGCCTCGGCAACAAAGAAAGCAAATAGTCAACGTTGTCCTGTTCCTGACGGAGTGCGCCACGTTCTGTGAGGACCTCAGGATCGACCAGCTTCTGTTGGAGTTTATCCAGCATGAGAGCAATGATAGTGACGCAAAGTCGGATGCTTTCTAGCCACGACACTCGAGCGGCATCAGCCGCGCTTTCGTCGTCACCTCCTTGCGACTGGGTATATTCATCGAAGCGACCAAAGTGAGGCTTGATCCACATGACGACGGATTCCACTAACAAAACGCGTGACTCGGCGTTATCGAACAAGAAGCCTTTCACAAGCTGGAGGAACATGACGAGCTTCCACACGGCTAGCTTTCCCTTGGCCAAGGAGACGGTGTTTGCAAATGCCGTCGCGATAGAGACGACCTCGACCACCGGAAATATCTGCGCCAGCTCCGGGAGGATAGAAGTGAAACGTTGAAGTGCAATGCTTTGGGTGCCAATGATGGAAGGCGGAGATGCGGTCGACATCATCTTGTTAACTTCGGACAGGTGAGACCGCAGATCGCGCTTGAACGTCGTTTCAAGATGTTCGGCCGTCGCACCACCTCCCACGCCAGCCTCCTTTGCTTTCTGCAGCGCCCGGGACCTCACGATGAACTTGAAGATGTAATGCCAGACCTTGAGCGCAGCGCGTAACGGCGAAGCGTTCTCGGTTCCCGTTGGGTCCGCAAGCATCTGATTCATGGAATGAATGATATGCGAAGACGCCGCCGCGTACTTGAAGTGCTGTTGAATATAGATATCCAACACAGGCTGGAAGTTGCTGAACCTCCTATCTTGCACAATGCCGAGGACCGTTACCAGCGCATTAAACACAAGATGGTCCATGTCGCCAGTTTGGTTCATCGTTGGAGATGCCAGTATTGCAAATAAGGAGTCAAAAATGTCCCGCAAGAACTTCACAATTTCCAGTTCCCCGACAAACGTAAACCTGACGAGGACAGCTGAAAGCGCATCCTTTTCCTTTATCCGGGTCCAGTTGAGCAAATCTGATAGGACCGGATTCTGCGTATGCCGTGTTGAGCATAAAGAAGATCGAATTATCAGAATGTCACGTATTAGAGGGGCTATTCGTTGGAGCTCGGCAGGGATATTGAGTTGCTCCTGACGCTGGCCATTCGGTAACCACGGTATCGCTCCGAGGTACATATCCGGGGTGATCTGATTCAGTCGGTCTGCTCGATACAATACCAGAGAGTGGCTTCCGTCCTCGAGGAAGGCACGCCCATCTGGGAATAGCGGTAGGAATGCGAATGCGAATGGCTTGTCCACTGACTCGCCACCGTGTACCTTGACTACTTTATCTCTTGAACTGCGATACCTGAAAGTGAAGAAGAAGTGCCATTGCGGAAGCTCCTTCCAAGGTAATGAAAGTTTAATTAGCTCGCCGAATGTTGGCTGGTTATTCCGGAGGAAAACGAGGGAGTGGAATTGGGAAACGTTTGGTTCGCCAGTACCTTGGGAAATGGCATTCTCCACCGTCTTCCCGAGGGCGTCTCGGACCTCAACGGTGACTTGGATGTTGCTCGTGGTGAAAGTCCCAGAGCCCCGTACAAACGGGCTCACGCTACGACGTGCGGTATTATTATGAACGGATGGGAAGTCACCACTCCATAGCTTGATGTAAAGCTCGTTACGGTCCTCGCCCGGGAACACTACGTCGGGGAATCCAAGTCGTAGCGTGAGAGGCGCGTCGAGAAGTAAAGACGTATTCTCTTTCACTATGGTCTGTGCATTGCCATGGAATATCTTGACGGATATGGCAATCATTTCAGCTCTGCCAGAATTGACGTTCAGAAGAAGCAGCCGATTTGATGGCAAGAAGCATACCTTGACGATTTCTCGAACTCTTTACTATTGTTATTGATTATGTCTTGGTGCAACATCGAGAAGGTGGCCTCGTTGACCGGGGTAAAGATATGCATAGTATGCTCCTTCGTAGAGGAGACCTCAGCCGGATCGACGGCTACTTTTGTCAACTGGGACAACTCCAGAACGGCGCACCCGAAGGGTCTGCGGAATGTCGCGCCGCCATCCGACATGGCAGGAGTAGTGGATAAATTCCCACTAGGGGAGACATCGGTTGGGGACGAACCCCATCCAGGGGAGCTGGACCCACGATAGCCATTGTCTTGAGGAATGCCACTGCTGGGGTTGGGGCCAATTTTGACCGAGCCATTGCGGACGATTCTACATACGAGGAAGATCGCGCCCTGAATATCGGGCTGTGACAGATCGGTAAAAAGTGTGCGTATCCGAGCAGAAGGGTCCCGCGCAAGCACGCCGTGGTGGTTCAAAATGACACAGAAGTCCTCCGTCACGAATCGGGCATCGGTTTTGTTGTACAGCGAAAAGTAGAGTTCCGCTGTTTCGCCTGGAGCACAGGGTGAGGCCACGAAAGCACGCAACTCGAGGAAAACATGAAAGAATTTGGGCGTTGATACTCCTGAGCGTTTGTAGGAGCTCGGGCATAGAGCGAGAGAGGAAGTTTTCGGGCGATTGTATTCCGGGAATGCTGAATGGGCAGGAGTGGGCAGCGGGGAAGTGACGAACATGTCGAGACTATGACGAGACTTCAGAGGCCTTGAACTGTCGACAGAGGCATCCGCGTAGGCGAGCGACGCCTGTAGGGCGTACACGCGTACCGCACTCATCCAATTGCGAGTGTCTATGTCTCCCTCGACGTCCACGGTCACGAGTCCGCCGCCACTGGGGTGTCGGACTATGACGTCCAGGTTTTGAACAATGTTGCCACTTACTAGACGGGCGACACAGTCGCGTCTGAGGTTGGCCGTCTCCTCATCACTCAGGGTCTGTGTGAGCAACTGCCGGCGGCCGACATGCAAAGCTTCGAAGTGCTCACGCACGGTCCGGAAAAGTTGATAATCCCTGCGAGCGAGGTACTGGAACATCAACATGTGCCATTCGCGTAGCGCTGAGGCTATTTCATCGACGATGGGTTGCACTACACCTGAGGCAGTTTCGTCATTGGACTTCAAAGACGGTCGAGGGGGCAACGGCTTCATATTTTGTGATCCCGTCGGCGATAGGGAGCGAATGCTCGCAGGGTAGACGGGAAGTCCGGCTCTGGATGAATTTGCCTGTTCGGGGGGAGGGCCAAGCCTGAACGATTTACGGTCGTCTTCCTCAATCTCCCGAGAACCAGGAGCCTTGGGCTTGGGACCGTCCGGGACAGTGAGTCGTGTGTCATTCTGGAAGGCTGCCGCGACGTCGGCAAGACTTCCCTCAGCATCAGGCAATTCCTCCCGAATGAAGATGTGTGAACCAGGGAATATGCCGATGAAAACTTGCTGAGGTTCTTCGAACCTTGGTCCGCGGGATGACGACGGGTCAGACGACACATTCCAAGACACAGGGGGACGCCGAGTGGTGCAGACAACATAGCTAGATGATGGGGTGAGGCCAGAATATTTTCGAGGGATAGATGTGATGACCCACCCCCTATACCAAATGGTCTCCGTCTCCTTTCCCCTCGGAGTATATTTCTCAAAAGCGTAGACCTCATCGCCGACCTCTAACGCCACCACGTCGCGATGTATAAAAGAACTTGCCGTAGACGCTTGCGTAACGTTGGATAGCCGGGGCCGGCTGGAAATGCGGGTATCACGGTGGGAAGGGGAGAGTGGATGTACGGCGTATCCATATATGATTGAAGGAAGTGGTTCCCAAACGCCGCCCCGTCCGGGAGTTGCGGGACGACTTGGCGCTGTGGGCATTGAGGACGGTAAACGCGAGTTGCAGGGCTTGATCCTGTGTTCGCGCGTTGTTAATCGTCCCGTCGTTGCGAGGTACTTATCGCTGCAGGGTCTCCGTGATGGTCCCCGGACGCCACAAACTTTTCTCACGGCCCGTGCCATCGCTAAACGCGTCGAGGAACGTTCAACGCGTCAACACCGACAGCCATGCCCTCCATAACAGATCACATCGACCGCTTGACCGCAACAATGAAATCAGTAAAGGCGTCAGCCTCCACCATAACCCAACGCAATCATCCTCGTCTTTTCACCCGATCCGTTCTCACCACCCCACTCGGGGATCTTATCCGCGACATTGACCCATCCGAGCTCGGCCTCTTCACATTAGTACCCCCACCCCAACAGCAAACACGCGTCAATGCGCAAAGTAGGCCCCCTCCAGAGATTACACGAGTTGAAGTTGTCAGCGCAACTCCTCTGAGGAAGCACCCCTCAGCTCAACGGAGAAATGTGCTTGTTCAACCCAAAGAGCCAGAACCCGAAGTCTTTGCCGAAGCAGCATTGAAATATATCGATCGCTAGTGAGAGCAAATTCCACCTACCCGCTTCCAATATTGAACATCATTCGTAACCAGTTCGGGGATACGACCCATGCCGCGCATCCGCTCGCAGGTAGTGGCCATGCTAGAACACTTACGCCAACTACGCGAGGAGATCCATTCACTCACTAGCAGTCTCAAAAATGTGAGATCGCGCGGTATCTCCGCCAATGAATTGAACTGACAACGCGGCAAAGGCGGAGGCATCAGAGCACATGTCCGATTCTCTATCACCCAAGTCTCTGGAAGCTAAGGAGGAGAGGAGGATACAAGACATTCAGGCAAGAGTTAATCAACTTAGGAAGCGGGTGCGTTCTCTGGTCTGTTCGGCCATTTTTCGTTAGTGACGAGTTCCAGAAAGTCGCTCTGCAAGGCAACCGTTCCCTTCCCGGCGCACCAGTTGATGTTGATTCTGCAAATACCCCCGGGCCCCCCAACATGGCGGCGTTAGATCCGAAAGAAGACTCGTTCTGGACAACTCCCGGGGCTGGAAAGACTCTGCAATTTAAGAACGAGCTGCTTATCGACGAGGACGTTGACCTCGGAAACGTGACCTCATCATTCTCAACTCCGGTTGTGCCCCTCAAGTCTTCAGTTCTTCGTAGTGTACCCACAGACCCACCTTTTCAAGAGGAAGGTACAACCGATGATATGGTACCCGAAGATCCTAGCACCTTGGAGGGAACTTTTGATCTCACAACTGGAGCGCGCGATAGTAGCGTTGAGGTCGATGAACGAGCCAACGACCGAACAATTGGTGTCAAGTACCGACCAGCTCAGTCTTCGCCTCCATCTGACCCCCCACCGAAGAGCGAGCCCGGTACACCTGTCGCAAGTACAGGGCCGCTCACATCCTCTTCAATAGCAGGGAATCTTGGCCACACCCATTCTGCAAAGAAGATCCGACTGACGAGCGACGTGGAACGCATCATTGTATGTCGTCACAATAACTGTTTAGCGTTATCCAGTCTTTGACCTCAACTCACAGTCGAAGATATGGACGACGGTGGGCGATCTAATGATGCCAGGCAACACATTCAACAAATCTGGAAGTGGTGGTTCTCGACCCCTTCGCGCAAAAGAAACTATGTACGCTAGTTCATCTCACCGGGTTTGTACTCGCCAGTTGACTTTCTCCCAGTGCCTACCTTCATACTCTAGCCGCGCAGGACCCTGTTCCCGCTTCACCCACCGCATCCTCTCTCTCAAGTGCAACCGTAGCTGGGTCACAATCTCCAACCAGCCAACAAATCCTGACCGCACACTTGCTAATCGCACTTCTGGAAGCTACACCGCAATATGCGCTTCCGCTAGCCAGAGTCAAAGAAATACTTAGCACGAAGGGTGACAGAGGGGTTGGGGCCATTGGAAGTGGCTCCTCCATTCGTGTTCTTTACGGATGCGTTGCCAAAAGACTTGTGAGGATCGACCGTGGAGGAGGGGAACAGATTGTCCGATTCGACATTTGATCGGTTGTAATTTCTTACATCGTAGTTGTACTTGTACCTTCTTGCCATCATTCATGGTAGCTTCCTACCCGACTTGATACATCAACTTCTTGAGTTCAACCATGATCATAGCCAAGCTAATAGACACCCTTGCCTTGCTCGTCGTTTACCCACACGACCATCCTCACATCACCTCCAGTGACTGCCTCGATCACAACTACTTTGGGACATACGGCTCCCATAATGTGTTCATTCCTCCTCAATCATGCGTCGACTTCTTTGCTTCAAGGGATGATATTCCCTCCACATACATCCACCCTGGTTCTGAACTCGTATGGGTCGAACAAGCAGCACTTGAACCACACCTACTGACGGATTACCCATTTTCAATACAATCTCTTCAGAGGTATCTGGCTGCCCTCACCGATACAGACTCCACTACCTCTGATTCCCCGGCAGGTGGCCAGCGGCCCCTCTCAAGCCCCATTGACAAACGCCCTCTCCATCATACTTCCACCTCTGCCCTTCTCGCACTCTCTCCGGCACACACCAGACAGTTGTCCCTCGTACTCCCACCCACATGGCGCATATATGTGCTCCCTGCAAAGCCATATCCCTTTCCAGCCGTTCCAGAGCCGGCCATAGCACGTGTGCGCGGCATCCTCAACTCTCTCAGATTCAACCCGGACGTTGCGAGAATCGTGTCCAACATCTCTCTCCCTCAGGCCCGGAACGACATCCGCTTCCTCACGGGCGAGGACCGCAGGTCTGGGATCCAGAGCCGGCACTCGTTCTCCGACGGCTCGCGCATCGCGGCGCAGTGGTTGAAGGTCCGCTTTGAGGAGACGGGCGCGGACTGCGAGTTGCGCTCTTTCCGGGATGGGTTCGCGCCGAACGTCATCTGGTACGTCCCTACGTTTCTTTTTCTTCGCGCACCTTGTCCTCGTAAGCTGAAAATGACACGTCTGTAAACCGTAGCCGCTATCCGTCGACGGAAGATACCATCGAGACGGTCCTCATCAGCGCGCACTACGACAGTCGAGGCTCGTTTGGCAGCACGCGGGCGCCGGGCGGTAATGACGACGGCTCTGGAACGATAGGCCTTTTGTCCATTGCGCGTACAATCAAACGCCTCGGCGTAAAGTTCCGCTCGAACGTCGAGCTCGTCGTATTCGCTGGTGAGGAACAAGGGTTGCACGGTTCGCGAGACTATGCTCGTACGTCTGTTGGTTTGCCCGCGTTTCGAAGTCTCCAATGCCTCCGTAGAGCAAATGCGCGAGGAACGCAGAAATTTGACACTGATGGTACAAGCCGACATGATCGCATACCATGAGCCAGGGGAGCCCCCACAACTTGGTCTCCCTGAAACGTATGTTTCGTCGGTCAAGTGGTACGAATGCCTAATACTCAGTACGTCCGTAAACAGCATCGGCACACCAGAAGTAGCACAACTCGTCGCCAACGTTTCCGCCATGTACTCCCCCGAACTTGTCGTCGGATTCACCCCGGTTTGTCTTCAGTCCTCTACTGTGCACTGCGCTGAGCCGACGTATTTGCTATAGGCATGCTGCAGTGACCACCAGGCAAGTCCCGCCCTGTCTGTTTCATGCTCGGACTAAGGCTGACGGAATCTCGCAGTCCTTCCATTTCCAGGGCTTCCCTGCTACACATCTGTTCGAACGTGCAGGACGGATTGCGGATCCGATGTATCATAACACCGGTACGAACTTTTGGGTTCTGACGCGAATCAGCCCCTTCCTACCGTAACGTTGCAGGCGACCTCAGCGAACGTAGCGGATTCGATCTGGAGCAACTCGTGAGCATCGCAAAGGTTCAGGTAAGACAAGAAAGCTATCTGTCGGTGGACTCGTACTAAATGACTAATAGTTTGCTACCCTCCTCCACGCTGCCGGATTCCATTTGTTGTAGACGCCCTGGCAGCACCGCTGAAAGGGAAACATTTGGGTTGATAGAGGCCTTTTATTGATAGTTGTTCCGGGCTGAGCGCCCATTCACTTGATTTAGTCCTGGTTGCCACAAGAGAGGCCCCAGCGTATACCTCTCCAATCACATTGTCTTGCGATTAATCAGTTAGCCCGCTCGCAGCAACAGTGAGCACTGTTTCATTGGACCATGCCAACTTGAACAAGTGGTGCCAGTGGTACAGGCACGCCTGAGCAGGGAAATGCGATTTTGTCCGCCACCACCGACCACAGCTGGATCATGTAAATATATAATTGCCAATGGGGGTGTTCTAGTGGCAAACACTGACTACTCCCTCATTTCAAAGACCAGCTTGGCGCAGATCCTAACTATGGCTGTCCTGGTACTCAACAATCAACCCGTCGATACCTGGATCACGGGTCCCCCAATCGGCAACCATATGGGGGGGTGGCTGCATGCGTCTCATACTGCCCATCAAGTGTGGTCAGGACTACACGAAAAAGACTTCTACAAAAGTGTCGTGTCAGCGCCCAAAGCAGCCACAACATGGAGGTCGAAAAGAAGTCAGATACAATTGCCGTAAAAAGCGGACATGGCAGCCAAATGCACTGTCTGGCTCACGCCCATCGCGATGCTATGTCCGGTACCGGGGACCGGCCACACACCGACGATAGCGACAAGTAATAGCGATGATGGTGATGAAGTGCAAGAGGTGTTCGAGTTCGGCGAATATATCCACTGCGCGTGCGATGGCTCCGAGAGCGAGACCATCATCTTGCGAGGCTGGCTGCGCCAGCCACTGGCACATCATCGCAGCAGCAGCAGCAGCAGCAGCAGCAACAGGTCATCCTTCGGGCATCGCTGCTAGGATGACATCGTGTGACGGCGACGAAGGATCGAAACGTCGACGACTCGGATGCAATGGCGATTCTGTCGTACGGCCTGCGGTCAGACTCGGACTCGGACTCGGACTCGGACTCGGAGGTCTCATAGATGATGAGGTCCCTGTATCGCGGGTTGGTTGCTGTTACGGGACGTGTTTCCGAGGCATGCCCTTTGGGACCTAGAAGATCGCTGAGACTACAAATCGGGCGCGAGCGGTATTTGGAGGTTTTCATGTAGGCGAGTAATGTAAACTGGTCTCGACCGAAAATGTGAAATGATTACGATTACATAATCACATCCCCTGTGTCTTGTCTTCGACTCTGGACTCGGGGTAACGCGCCAGCCATGGTACGTTCTAGATTTGTCGCGCAACAGGTTTCGAGTCCAGGCGTTGACGTTGATTGCACCTCTCCAGTTAATCTTTTCGGTTTTCAAGACGTTGACAGATCAGCGCGTCACAGTCGAACTCAAGAATGACTTGTCCATCACGGGCACCCTGAAATCCGTCGACCAGTGAGCCCTCCTTTGCCCCCCTCTCGTCTCTATATTTCGGTTTCGATGGCGTTGTTAGGTTTCTCAATATCCGTTTGGACGCGATCGAAGTATCGGATCAGGCGAAACATCCTCACATGGTGCGCTCGACATTTCGTTTTGGGCCTTTGAGGATTCACTGTCTCATATGTGTCCTGTTTTCCCTAGATGGCAGTAAAGAACTGTTTCATACGTGGATCTGTCGTTCGGTACGTTCAGCTACCCGCAGAACACGTCGACACTCAGCTCTTAGAAGACGCGACCCGAAGAGGTGTGCTCCGTTCTTCCTACACTATGATGTGGCAACAGGTCTGATTACTGCCCTATCGCTAACAGAGGCTGCGAGTCAAGCCAAGCGGTGATTATAGTTTGTCACAACAATTTACATCACGTCCAGACAAGTGTCACGAGTCAGAGGCTGGATAATGCCAAACTTTGACTGTACCATCTGCACTGGCAGTAATCAATTCCCCGGCCTCCGTGGGGTGATGTTCCGTCCATGTTACGACTTTATGGTGTACCCTTGGGGGAGGATTAGGTTTGAGGGGTTTGGCCTATATCACGAGACGCTCAGATAGACGTGACCGGCGTGCTTATAGGTGAACAGCCTACATCAAGAATGTCCCAGGCCCAAATGGTACCATTTTCATCTCCTGCAACAATGCTTGCCTCTCCATGCCCCAAACAGGCACGACATCGATATGAATTGTGGACATGGCCGGAAAAGTCATTTAGCAACTTGCCGGTGATGGCATCCATGAGGCGAATGTGCCCATCTAGGGTCATCACGAGATAGGTAGACTCATCTTGGGTGGGCACAACGGAGGTGACTGGATCTGTACAAAAGAAGCGCCGCGTTGCAAAAGGGTTTATCGTCAAGGAATATGGGTTGGTGGTAAAACATACGACCGATATAATCTGTGCGAAGCTCGCCCTTGCGCAAGTCGTACGTCCGAACATGACCATCAACAGAACCGGTCATGATCCTCGAAGATCCGACGTAGAGCGCCTGAACGGCATCTCGGGCCTCTTCCAAAGCCTGTATCGGCTGGCGATTCTGAGAACTGGTAGATTGGCTCCTAATGTGATACGCGAGGGAAACGATGATTGGATCAGAACTCACCGGATGTCCCATAGTTTGACAGTAGAATCATACGAACCTAACGTGATCGCGGTTAGCATAGGTGTGACCATCGGCAAGAGCATCGAAAGTGACTTTACCACTCGCCACGACGGAGGCGTCATTATTAAACTCTACCACATTAATTTTTGCCAAGTGCGCAGATATCCTGCGAATGGTGTTCCCGGTGGTCACATCCCAGAGGAAGACAGATCGGTCTCCGCCAGAGGAGGCGAACTTGGTATTGTCGTGTGCGCTAAGAGAAAGACGAGCAGAGAAGCGTGCAACGTGCATCCCATTCATTGATCGGTACCGAATGAGATGGGGAGACGGGTGCATGCTTACATTGAGATTGACAAAACCTCGTAACCGTGGGCCGAGTAGGACTTGATCTCTGTGCCCAGGTGTGGGTTCCAGAGACGGACGAGTCGATCCTGACCACCGGTGAGGACGTATTTCGCGCTTCCTTTGGCGTATCGTGCGACATGGACGGGCCCTTTGTGATTCTCGAGAGAGATGTGTAGCGCACGCGGGAGAGGCTCAGGACCTCGGGACGGAGCCATGAGAGCAGAAGCAAGGCCAAGGGGAGGAGACCCGAAAAGTACTTCCGGGCCGAAACGGTGCATCGGTGATGTGATTGATCAACCGTCATCTGCAATGGCCAAGAGATCGCTCTCTCCAGTACACCACCTCCCACCCTCCAAGCGTGCGCACTTAACCGCACCAGAGGCGTCAACCCTATCGCGGTCCATCACATTTGAAAGCCTATATGACGAACTCATCCTCCACATCTTCATATTCCTGTCCTACACAGACTTCTGCGCGCTCCAGACAACCAACCGCAATCTAGCACGGCTATCCCTCGACAACCAGGTACATAGCACGTCCATCTAGGGGAACCCTGTTCTTTTATGCGCGGTCACGTTGAACACCCGGGCATGTCTTTTGTAGCTGTGGAAGAATCTCTACTTGCGCGAGTTTGGCAGGCTCCGCTTGAGGGGCTCTAGGGGCTTCGCTGGCCGTAGAGACGGTCGCGAAACCAAAAACCTCCCCGCTCGCGTGGCCACGGAGGAGGTCCAGGATTGGAAACAGATGTTTCGCATCAGCGCGAACTGGCGTACCGGTATGTGTGGATCCGGTCACCAGAGCGCATGGCTCACTGATTGCCTTTTCGAAGGCCGCTGTCGCACTTTTACCCTAGATGAGACGTCGGCACTTTCGCTCAAGAGCAGCAGCACACTTCTGGGCCATGGACAGGGTCAGGAGCAAGGGCCCAAGGCACCGCAGATCACTTTGGCCGGCCGGTACACCATCATATCATCGCCTGAATGGTCATATTCTCCATCCATCCTCGTCCTTTCTCCTTCTACTCCGAGACACGTCATTCACGTCACTCCCATTCGTGCACAACAGCTTGTCCGAGTCACAGCGCTCGCCGTTGACCAATCATCTTCTCGCGCGAGTACGAACCCACATATCGCGGCGTGCGTCTCAAATGGAGATATCTACGTACACGAACTACATTCTCCTTCTCGCAAGCACCACTACGCTCCGCCATTCAAGACGCCGCGGACGGCTCCGATCACCCATGCTGCCTGCTGTCACCCCGTGCTGGTCACGCTCTCAGAGAGCTTTTCTCTCTCCGTGTACGACCTCACTCATGAGGCGATACAAGTTGTCCACGTTCTCACCTCATTTACGTCATTCCCCCCATCCTCCCTTGTGCTGACCATGCCGGAAACCCAAACGTACAAGTTATTATTGACTTACGCAAGTCCCGTCTACCCAGCACACTGGAGCATAGGCGTCACCGAGGTTATTCTTTCAATGTCTAGCTCGCACCACTCGCCGACTTCACCTTTCACATCGCCTACGCGGCAGCCATCGCTACTACTTTCCACGCGCAGCACGCGTGCGTTCGATGTCCCGGCAGGGTGGATCGACGAGGCGAAGTTACGCGTCGTTCGTGAACAGTGGGGTCGTAAGGTCGGCAGTGTGGCCGGCACACAGACGGATGGCAGATGGGTCGTCCTCGCGCCAGCTGTGGCAGGGGAGACGCACCCACCGGGTGGATTTACACCTGCCAGTCTCCCATTACAACTGTATCGTCTCTCGTCACCGCCACTCCGTGCGGGCGCGGGGGCAGCGCCGAAGCTCACCTTTGTGCGGAGTCTGGTCGGCCAGTCAGGCCCGGTGAGTGCGCTCGCGCTCGCGGACGGCCGGTGCGTGAGCCTAGGCGTCGACGGGAAGGTCTGGGTGTGGGATCTGGAGAACGGATGGGGGACGAAGGTCGCGTCGTTGGCGAGCGCTTCGAGTCCATCCGAATCGGGCGACGATGCTCTTTTGACGTTGCGAAGTACGATTGCATTTGACGAGCGCAGGATCATCACTGCGGGCGCGGCGGGGAATGTTGTCATACGAGACTTTGACGCCTGATCCGGTGTTCATGATGCATGATGTACTGTACAGTACTGTGTACTTGCTCGTGCTTATTAATATTGCGGCTGTCATATTTACTCCCTCGTGTGCAACGCAACGCAGTTTACCCTGTGCGGCGACAGCGGCGGTAGACAAGACAGGCAAGACTTGTCACAAACCAAAAGCCGGATGTCCTCCCGAGTGGACTCTGCTATCCCCACTCGGCTGTGTTCTATACGAAACGAGCTGATCGGAAAAAAATTACGAGTGGTGGGCAAGTGCGTTCCTAAACAACCCTTTCTCGTAGCTCCGGAGCTCACATCATCACCTTCGCCCACCTTTTATCCCCAGGGTATTGAGCCATGACGTCAGATCCTCGACCATCCTGTTGTGGAACGAGAGTCATATCGTCCTTGCCGATATCTCGCTCTGTCTGCCCACACGGGGCAGCGCGCCATGGCTGAGGGAGCCCAGGAGCACAGTGACCGTGCTTGGTTATCTGGAACGATCCCAGGTGACGTCTCCTTTCCTTGACCTGCCTTGAGACAAACCGACTCACGAGGGTGTGGTGCACTACCGCGCGTGTCAGGCAGGCCGAAACGCGCTCGTCGGACCTTTTCCCGTTTGCGCTGTTGCCCCATGAAGATGTGGTGTTCATCCGGCACGTATCGTTGCAGGCGATCCTGGTGCTCGATTCTCCGGATGTGGATCTGAGACTTTGGAATGCGACGGTCGCGGAGATGGAGGCGTCGGGTAAGTATTAGTTAGTTCTCGCTGGGCGCAGGCGCTCCGCCACTCCACCCCATCCCTTATACCGATGATGGGTGGGTGGGCTCGGTGGGCTACGCTTTCGCCGACGCGGATTCTCGGGCTTGGAAACTGATAAAGAGATTTCTTTTCATTCGCATCTAGGCGTGCTCGGAGGAATGTGAACTGTCCATTCGACGTCGGTCTCGGTCATAAGAACTTTTTTGAATGCGTATGTGACAGGACTTCCAGGGCGCGGTCCCACGCCGGAACGAGCGTGGTTCCTGCATGTCAAAGTCCTCCCGAGAGGCGCTCAAAGTTCGCCGGACCCTTCCTGGCATGTTTGGGTGCCCCCATGGTGATGTATTGGAGGGTATGTGATTGCAGTCTGATGCTCGTCAGCGTGGCATAAACCTACTGAGGGCGAGTACTTTTGATCGATATGGGCGAGCTACGGAGAGAGTAACTGCGCGTCCGACGGAGTTGTGATGTGCGCAGTTGTGTGGAGAGTGGATAGAATACTGTTGGCTTATAGAATCGATGATAAGTGCCACGTTCATGTCGGGTCACCTTTTTTGGCTTCATGCGTGCAAAACGGAGGTCCGCGTGATGGGCACAGGCAGGTGGTTTACGTGCGGATTCGTTAAGGGGCCACAGGCGCCACATTCGACTTTCTTTCTCGACATTCGATTTCACTCTCTCGACTTTGAGCGTCGCTGTCGACACTCTGGCCTCGGGCTGGGGCCCCAAGGCGAGAGCTCGGAGGTATATAACGTGGCTTGGGAGATGAGCCCGACAGATTGGCGGTGGCTGGCGTCGGTGACTTTTGCAGATTTTCGGAAGTTTGTGGGGAGCCAAACCGGCGATATCGCTGTTCAATCAGTTGCACGTTGAAGAGAGCGAGAGAGAGCGAGAGATGGAAAGAATCGGGTGGTAAAGCGAGCAAGAAAGCAAGAAAGCCAATGAATGAATATAAGCGATTGGATCTTAATAGATGCGCGCTTGTGCCATCGACCAGCCTCATGTCGTCGACGGTCTGCAGTGCAGCGGGCCAAGGGGCAAACAGCCCAAATCCTATCCTTTGTCGGATTTCATCTCTCTTCTCTTTCCTTCTTTCCCTTCCCCTCCAATCCAATCCCATCCTCCAGTCCTTGCTACCTCTCCATCCTCGTCCCCCCATACTACCCGTCCTCTAAAGTCCGCCTTTGCTGCGTGCCGCTACCTTCCCCGCCACCACCACATCCGCTACTCGTCTGGCCACCACACCCGCCTTTCATCGCACCCCTCCCATGGACTTTCCACATTCCTCCCACAGACTTACCCCGCCTCCGCGCCGTCTCGCCCACTCCACGAGCCACTCGCTCGTCGATCGTCATCCGAGTCCCCTCGAAGAGCACGGCCAATCCCCACGCTTTCCCACTTCCACCGATCGTCTTGGGTGGCCCACGGGATTTCCCCCAGAGCCGGCCCTCGATTCCTCGATTCTGACCCGGTACGATCCCCTCGGTAGCCTCGCACAGGACGAGGGTGCCTTGGCCCGGAAGGCCCTCTGCTCATCTTTCGCCCCCCGCTTGTTTCCCTGCCTCGTCTCGCGCGGAGTCCTCAGCAACGGCACTTGGACCACAGAACATCCTGGCGTCCATGCGTTCCTACAGTCCCCCACTTCACGCCCTTCCCTCCCATCTAGAACATCTGCTGCCATATACTCGCTCGCCGCCCTCCATGTATTCTACAGCCCTAGCCATCCTTCTTATGACGCATTTTGGCATCCTAGCATCAAAGAGAGCACCGCGATGTTTGTGCATCAGGTCATCAGTACGTGTCCCATTCCCTTGCTTCTGTATCATTGTCATTGGGGTGTAACGTGCTTCCTTCCTTCAGCCATGAAACCCTCTCCCATCTCAACAGCCCCAATGACATGGTTGGGCGTCCGCGATATGCTGTGGCAACTCACCGGAATCCAGAAGGAGTACTTTAGATCGCAAGGTGTCAAACCGAGCACGCCACCCCTTCTTCCTACGCGCCGTTCACTTAGAAAGCGCAAACCCGTGCAGACGCCACTTCAGGAACTCAGTACAAGGGAGCCTTCAGAGGTCCCCGAGGCGCCACCACGCAAGAAGAGCAAGACAACCAAGTCGGTTGAAAATGAAAAGGGATCGGAGCCGACATCGCCCATTACGCTGGATCAACCGGACATCTCAACGGAAGACAAGGAGGGTCCGTCCAAATCGACGATTCCATCTCCACTGGAGATGGGAGGGAATGCAGATGCCACTCCTAGTCCGCTCACGATTTCTTCCTCTCTGCCACCCGAATCCCATCCTCCGACGAAGGACGACGTCACTCAGACCGGCACGTCACGCGGACGTACCAAAGATGCAGCGGGAAAGAAGGCAGCGCAGGCCAACTCTGGTGGGCCTTCCCGTTCCTCCGCCCGCCGTACCCGCCAACGATCGCCGTCGTTCTCCTCCGGATCCTCGACCGCGGTTTCTGCCGCCGGAGGCAATTCGAAGCGCGCCCGTTCTTCTTCGTCTGCCTCCTCCACCAGCACGACCGTCGATGCTGCCGAAACCGGTGCCAGTGCCGCCATCGGCAAAGACAAAGGCAAGCAAAAGGCGGCCGTGGCAGTCGGAGGGGAGGAAACCGACCAAGATGAGGACGATGACAATGAGCCGGGAAGACGGTCGACGAGGACCCGACGACGCTCTACTGCTGTCAGAGAGGTGGTGGTGCCCAGACCCTCGAGGAAGCAAGGCGGCACGACGGGTTCGCGAAGTCCCGCGGAAATCGATAAACTCGCGGCGGCCGCGGAAGCCCCTCGAAGGGTGAGAAACCGCTCGGGGGTGACATCATCGCGATCTCGAAAATCGCGCAAATCCTGACACAGACGGTGAAAAGTTGTGTGTAACTGTCACCTGTAACATTTTCCCTCGGTGAGTTTTTTTTTTGTGTTTAATTCATTGTGCCATTTAACGCGTGAGACAGAATTTTGGACCTTCTTGGCATCTTCAGTATATCGTTTGTTTCTTTGGCTGCCCTGGCGGTTCCTTTCACGCGACTCCCCTCCATCCCTTTGCCTCTTGTGCCCTAAGAGCACGTGAGCGATTCCCCACATCCATGGATCACACACTTGTCGCGTATACGCGTCGGTCACGCACAAGTCACGTGTGCGCGACTCATCTCGTCATCCGGATTACGCGTTGCACCACTTGTCCAATGGCGCCCCTCCACCCTTAACCATCCATACGCTGCCACGCACACATGTAGTAACCACCCTCGTCTGTGCCATACACCCATTCCTCCCTTTTTTTTTTGTGTACAACCATCGGTTTGCTTTCGCACTTGTCTTGTCGCATCGGATCGGAAGTGTGCTCTCTCACTCTCTCACCTAGTTTCATCCACCGTTACTACCACACGCCCTCTTACTTACCCGCGAGGATGTTTCCCCTTCTTCATATTGATATCCCGTTGATCTTATGCTTGTAGTTCCGGGAATCATTGTAGCGCAATTGACACTACGTCTCGGATGGAATCAAATCATTTTATACGCCTCCACGGCTTTGCTTACTAGTGCCAATTTAACGATAGCCAAAGTGACAATGTGACACCTTGATGCCACAGCTGCTGATCTACACTGCACTACGGTGAGGCGAGGTTGCGCGCCATCCTTCTTACCTTGCCCCTAATCTTGAGCTCGTCATTTTCTCTCTGGCGTCGTGCGAGGTCTCAACCAATTCCTCTCGCCGCCTCAGTCCGCCTCATCTCGCTTCTCGCTTCCCTCCGATCCCTACTCTGTTCTTCCACACCTCTCGTCCAATCCCACTCGAACTCACTCACCTGCTCGGCACATGCCGAAGTCTGAGCCTTGTTCCACGCCACTGGCATGCGGGTGCGTGCATGCGGTGGCGATTTCGGGTCCCCCCGCATCTAACTACAGACGGACGGAGGCATCTTCTCGACATCCAATCATATTTTTTCTTTCTCGAGTGCCGATGCGAGGGGGGGGGAACCGCGACTCGAGCTCGGGTCGGTAAAAGAAGAGATATAAAATCATGATCGATCGACTCCGACTTTCTGTTGGAGCGGAGCAGTCACTGCTCCGTGTCCGAGTCCAAGTCCGTGCTACATCTCGGTGAGAGCTCGAGTCCGACTCCGTGATGACCGGTAAGTTGACGTTTGACGTCAAGAAGATGAGATGATGAGAAGGTGATGATGATATACCGATGATGATACTGTACAGCAAAAAGGTAACCAACCAACCACATTCTGCGAAAGTTTTTTTTCTTCTTTTTTCGTCCACTACAGTGCCCTTTTTTACGGTAATCCGTAAATGAGGGGCGGGTTTCACGGGGGGGTCGTCGGGGGAAACCTAGCAGTGAGTTTGGAGTGCCTAAGACGGGCCGCGATCCCAGATGAGAAACGCGAGCCCTGAGCGCGTGGAGCTTGAAGAGTGAGGGAGAGGTAGTTCCTCTGAGTCGTGCGCTCTGACTTTGACATTACATGTGTCAAAGGTGAGACAAAGGTGGCAGGTGGCCCTCTTCAGGTATGACGAGAGTGGCCACAGATCCCAGTACGTTGATGCCGACGCTCGGCTGGACCCTGAGGGAGAAGAGATATGGCTTTTTTTTTTTTCCGCCGAGCGATGCGAGACGAGGACGAGGTGCCCCGCGCCGGGGCTCGCCCTCTGGGAGAATGGGAGAGAAGTTGCCGGAGCGGAGGAGTGAGGACACCCACGATCCCGAACGCACGCCGAGGGCTTGAAAGGGACGTGGTAGAGAGGGGAGAGCGAAGAGGGGGACGGGACCGGGAAGACGAATGACGGCTCGGGGTTATCATCATCGGGCAGCAGTCGAGCGAAGAGAGAAGCACACGAGAAGAAAAATGGAAAGAGAAAGTTGGACCACTAATTGCCTGCCTGACGAGACCAGACGAGGGGTTTGTTTATATGCGACGGGCGAGGGCAAGTATGTACAAGCATTCTACATCCAAGAGGAGGCGGGACGAGAGGGAGAAAACGCAAAGGCGATCCAGCCTGTGACAAAACTCACATGAGCGAGGACGAGGGGGGGACGATGACCGAAATAAAGAAAAAAATCTACTAAATTGGAGTCTAGACGCGCGAGGTCAATCGGGGGTGGGGACACGGTAACCATGATCGAAGGTAGGAGTCTAAAGTTAAAAAGAGGAAGCTGAAGAATGGAGAGCAGGGACAATTGAAAAGGGGAGCGGACGAGGCCCATGGGATGTACAAGTAAGTGAGATCCTAAACAGGGAAGTGGTCCAGACCGAGGCCCGACTTTTGAGAGGGGCCGTGCGCGGTGCCAGTGAGCGGCGCGACGTCTGGGTCAGTGTGCTTTTCGAGGCGGCGCGCACTGGTGGCAGGGCAGCGGCTGACGGTTTCTTAAGGGGTCCAGGCAAGGGGGAAGGGCGACAAATAGTCTTGAGTGTCGGGCGAGAGAGAGGGAACGGTCTACGCGTGAGGGAGAGTCTATGCGCGAGGGGGAGGGGGGACGAGGAGGAGGGAACGGAGGCAAGGGGCAAGGCGATAAGATTGGCGGGTACACGGCCGGGCGTGCACGACGAGGGACACAACGCGAATGAAGACGAGCGAGCGGCGATCGCGGCGGTGCTCGTTTCCGAGGATATAGCGCGTGCTGACCTTACAGTATGTTGAATTGACTCACTGATGACATGCTCGTGTCATCCAATGTTAACCTAGCAGTCTCCCGAGAACGTCTGTCAGTAGACGTCTTGTGCGATTCGAACCTAAGAGGAACGACTTTATCATATCGTCGTCTACTAAAAAAATATCCTACGACAACTGGTAACACATCACATTACCACGATTCTAAATCTTCAGGTGGGTGGAAGAGGTACTTACTAGTAGCGAATCGGAGAGTCCCGACTCGGACTCGGACTCGGACTCGGAGTCCCTCGCCGACAGCTGTACTGCATGTCTTTATCCTCGCTCGCATCCAACTCACAGCTCTGACACAGCAAACCGAGCAACTTGCACTTCTTATCTGAGGTAGCGACTAACCTCACCGATGATGTGAGCGATAGGAAACAATGGAAAAGACGTCGTCATTGCCCCATTTTTCGTTTGCTGTACTGTAGACAGAACTGACAAAATCTCCGTGAGTGGCGGCACAACATGAAAAAAAAGATTCTTTCCCCCGTCAGTCAGATGGGCCTTTTTTTAGGATTCTTACGCGGTCGTCGTTCCGAGCACCCAGGTGGCTTGCGTAATCGTGTCCAATTGCGGGCGGGGAAACCAGTGCTTGTGGGACGGAGAGGCGAGGTCCAGTCAGGTGGGGAATGAAAAAATCATCTTACTATTTGATATTAGTTTAAAAGGGACTGGAAACAACGATGTCCTAGTGACTCGAAAACCAATGGGGGTTTTCGTCTCGAACCCAGGGCCAAAACCCACATGGCCAAACCCACATCATTTTGTCAACTGAATCAGGGACGGGGCTGAGGTGGGTGGGTTGGACAATGTGCTGTACCTCGTGTTACGACACAAAACACAAAACCACAGGCTGGCAATCGCCTATCTCGACCCACCCCAATTCGGAGGGACCCTTCGAAAATCGAAAGAATCGAAAGGAAGAGCCTCGGATGCTTGCATCAGCGGGTTGCATCGAGACTTGCTTTTTATTATTATTGATTTCAGAGTCTCCCAACGAGCGGCTGTTGACTGGCACCGGGCGCCCCCCACTTAGTTTCTCGGTTCCCGATCATTTGTTTCGGCTTCCTTCTGTTCGCCCATTGCAGATTAAATAACCGCCCATGGCGGCTTGAAAGTGCAAGTTACAAGAGGGAAGTGGGAAGAGGGTGAGAAGCACACGTGTGAGCCTGATGAGCTGCCTCGCCTCGCCTCTCGTCAGTCTCTCAGGCAATGTATGGTTACTCCGTGTGGTTGGATCACAGAGGAAGGGGCCACGAAAAGTTCATTCAATTACCACTCGCTCGACGGATCAGGCCATTTATTCACTGACCCTGTTGAACGTTGGACGCAATGTGGGGCTTGGGGGGCTGAAACCTTACAAATGACCCACTCCCTTTCACAGTAGTAGTCGGGGTGGAAGTCGTGCTCAGTCATCACTCCTTCTATCATAAGGTTGGAAACGTGTGTCGGCTCGATTAAAAACCTTATGGATGGGTCACCCTTCTTGCCGGCATCGTGCATCCAGGGTCGTCAACGCCGAAGAATACTGGGACCGGCCCAAGTGCCTCGAGTTTATCATCATCACGGTCATGATCAGCACGCAGTGTATAGTCGTGCAAGGGTGAAGTGAAGGCGACGCAGGTGTTATGTCAAGTCACCGAAGCGGAACCTCCTATGGGCGTTTTGTCGGCGTTTATGGGACGGTGCAGTTTAGACGCCGAGGTTGAGGGCAAGGGCTTGTCAGCTGGCGGCATTAGTCATTTCCTCGGCATCTTAACTTTCCTCCGGCGCACGCCCAATGCCGAGTCCGAGTGCCCTTTTCATCCTGAAATTGTTAGCCGGTGAGGTGCTTAGGCTGGCATCCAATTCGCATTAGCTATGATGGGAACGGGAGTGCAATAAAGACAGGGCATAACATGTACTGAAGGAGAAAACATAGGCCATGTGTACGCATGCAGATCATCTCAGTGCCCACTTTCTAGCCAATGGCTAAGATACTTTCAACACGCCAGAAAGTCCCAGAGGTATCACCGACTGGACTGTGAACCCGTCGTGCGTCCACAAAACTCAAGTCGCGTGTCAAAACACGACTCGCAACGATCGATGCTGGCTGGGGACGCTGTGAAAGGAGTGACTAGAATGGTCCGGGATCTACTCGGTAATTTCTGGCCTAATGATAGGTAGTATTCGCAAACAAGATCTCACAGTATCGTGCGACTTGGAAGTAAGCAGATTGCATTTTGTTCCGCGGCGGGCAGGGACGTATCTGAGTCGTATCGAGTCAAGAGTCAGGATGATTAGATCCCGTTATTCACGGCAGCGTGCCACAACTACCCTTTCCTTACGCCACTGATCGGTCCAGATTTCTGTACTCTTCATTCCAGCGACGGTGTGCAGTATGTTCTCGACAGCACGTGCCTGACCATCCCCGACCTCGAGGACGAGCCAGCCATCTGTGGCGAGAACGGGGGCCTGTGCGACGAATCGGGCGATATCCAAAAAAAAGGTGAGACCGCCGGTGTCCGGTGCCCCCGGTGGATCACCCAAGAGGGCCGCGGGATCCTCGAAGGCTCGGACGGATTTGTCTAGATTGGCATATTGGGTTCGAGGGATGTAGGGTGGGTTGGCCGTGATAATGTCGAATGGAGGGCAAACGGAGAGCGTCTGGATGAGTTTAGGGGCATCACGGACATCGGCGTGCAGCGGGATGAAGACATTCTTAGGAGCAGCGGAAGGTGGAGCCGAAGACGATGGGGGTCGGGGAAGGTGGGTCCGTTGATGAGGAAAAGGTGCCAAATGGACAATGGAAGCATGCGCTAGTGCGTTGTCTTTGGCAAGCTGCAGTGCTTCCAGGGACGTGTCAATCCCGACAACGGAAGCAGAACCGGGGATCCAACTCGCGCATAGGAGAAGAGGGATACAGCCGGACCCCGTGCAAAGATCGAGCACGTGAGCGGGCTTCTGCCGAGTGGGTGTGATGGATTGAGCGAGGCGTAGAGTCCAGTGCTCCGTCTCCGGACGTGGAATCAGGACGGGAGGTCGAGTAAGCATGTCGAGGTGACCGAATGGCTGAGTGCCTTTTGAAATGACGTGTCAGGTCATCATATAACACGGGCAAGGGTGCGAGGTCATACCGAGAATGTATTGTAAGGGTTCGCCACGGACACGTCTCGAAAGCATCGTAGAGAGGGATGGAAATGGGCGCGCTCTCGGGCGCTTGGTGGCTTGGATCGCTTGGATCAGCCAGTTCAGCTCGAGACGTGCACTATCTCTGCCAATGAGGCTGCCGAGGGTTGTGACAAGTTGTGCAATGCGCACGGAACGAGGCATGACTTGGGAATTCGGACCGACTTCCGAAGAAGGAGAATATTGATGAAACGGAGAGGGTCAAGACATGTAAAATGAAAAGGATTTTTTGGTGGCTGGAACGATTGGGGGGTGGGTTGACAGACCCGGTGATGACGGTGTGCGATTGTGCGATTAGTCGGTTAGCGCTCGTAAACCGCTACGGGGTTCACGGCAGATGTGAGAGCGAGCCACGCGGAGGTGAGGCGGCAAGAGTGGATGATAGAGCAGATCTCGAAACGGCAACTCGGGGTCGGCCGCGGCCGAGAAAGGGGCCGCGGGAAGGGTCGGGCAAGTCGGGCCGAGAGACCGAGGCGGAGTTAGGTCCGAAGCAGATCTTGGATCGAGTGGTTGTGCGAGTCCAGTCGCAGGATGAGCTCACCTCGACTTTCTAGCATCTTGCAACAGATCTCTCTTTCGCTCGTTCCTTCCACAGATATTTATATAAATCGTCCCCGGCCCGACGTACCTCTCCCTTACCCCTCCCCTCCCTTCCCATGTTCCTGCTAACAACCCCTCCCCTTACCATCAGCCCGAAATCGCTCTCTGCAATGCCCGGAGCCGTCTCCGGTCCTTCCTCGCTCTCTGCACGGTCCGCTCAGACTTTGACACCTGCCTCTACTCCTCCATCCGCGTCTGCCAAGCGTCGACGCCGGGATACAGACGCAGACACCGACTCGTCCTCCCCTTCATCGGGAACAGGTCCCATCCGCAATGTGCGAAGGGACAAGGACGTCCCCAAGAAGAAGAAAGCTGCAAGGGCTTGTTTCCATTGTCAGAAGGCCCACCTGACTTGTGATGATTGTACGTATATCCTGCCGTTAACCTTTGACTTATCTTCGCCACCATTAATCACATGATACGCCAGCTCGTCCTTGTCAACGCTGTACGAGACGTGGCATGGCAGACTCGTGCGTCGAGGGTCACCGGAAACGCGCCAAATACCTATTAGGCGACGCCGAACTTGGTTGGTCACTCCCTTCACGTAGATCGCAGCGATTGCTGACACTCCTCGGAATCCCTCCAGACCTTCTCAAGAGGCAAAAGACTGGCGGCGCTACCAACGACACATACCCGCTGACTCAAAATCAAGCGCCGACCCCAAAGGCCCCTTCGGGTATGCGGAATCCCACCGCCGTCGCCTCATTCCTCGTCTCACCAGTTCGTTTACAGTCATAAACGTCTTCACCCCAACGGACCCTCTATTTAACACGTCCCTTGATGCACCATCTTTTCCCTTTGGATCTGAGGCTGTCAACCTTGAGTACTCCATCCTTTCCGCAATCTTGGGCAACCCTTCTCCGGAAGTCCATTCACCTTCGGATTCCCACTCATCTACAACACCGCCACCGCCGCCACCCGCACTTCCCTTCTCTGCCCCTCCATTAGAGTACGCCACCGCCTGGTCCGGTGGCCCCAACCCCAGCTCTTTGATACCCTCGGATCCTGCCAATTTTCTCACTTCACCTTTTGTTCCAGTACGCGGCACTCAGTCCATGTTTACAGAGGGTGGACTGCTTCCTTCTACTGAGCGATCACAGACGGATTCTGGATCTTCCGCCTCCGCCGACTTCCTCAGTCAGGTCATCTCGCTTAATACAGGCCCTAGTACCCCGCAGGACTCGTTCGATGCCACTGCACCACAACGAATTTCGACTACGTCCCCTTCACAATCCCCACTACATCCCCTTGCCCCCCGTTGGCCACTGTCTACCACTGACTCGGCGTACGTATCTTAGTCATTCCTACTTGGGTCATCACTCAACGCATCCTTGGACAGTGGACTCAGAAACTCTGGACCAAAGACTGCCGAGGAAGTGTACGGGAGCGTCACGAAACCATATGATTATACCGAAGGTTACCACTTTTTGATGAAAGTCCTGCCTTTCAGGTACGTATCTCTTCGTCAAGCGGAGGGTTCATACTCATCGTCGTTCCAAGGTTCGAGAAGAGCGAAATCCTCCGTATTGTGCGAGCGCTTGCGTTGTTCCGACCATCAATAATAGCCCTTCAAATGCCTCTCACAGAAGAGGACGAGATCTTTGTCGAAAAATGTGTGCAACGATCGGTGATAGTAAGCAGCAGTCAGCGTTGAGGTTGTGCCTGTGTTGATCGTGGTGCCGTCATGCCACCACCTAGGAATTAAACAAGCTTATATCATACAGCGGCACCCCCACTGTCGTTTGGCGGAGGACTGGCGAAATATGCCTTGTCGGGCCCGAGTTCTGTATGCTTACAGAATGGAGCAGGGAGGAGTTACTGGGTACCAAAAAGTATATCTGGGAGGTGAGCTCTTCGCCGGGCTGCCGGGCTGAGTGGAGATTTCTCACGTCCCATTAGCTATTCGAGAATCAGTCAGCGGTGGAATATTGGGAAAATTTCGCCAAGCACGCGTTCGAGAATATGGCGCAGCCCGTTTACTCCCACTGCGCATTGTTAAAACCTAACGGCACTCCCGTTCCTACGACCTTCTGCTTCCACATTCGCCGTGACATATTTGACTTGCCGAGTCTTGTCATAGGTATGTTCCATGCTCCGATTTTGCCTTCCTATCGTGGCACTGATGATCTTTCTTTCCTTCGGAACAGGGCAATGGCTCCCATTACTGTAGATCGATGCTTTTAGATTTGCAATACGCATCATCCCTGACTTGATGTCATCTTCTTTGGATATCTTTATCATATCTTCTGCATGGCTTTTTGCTCTCATGTCCACGCCCCTATTCTTCGCTGGCTGTCATTCCTCTCATATATGAGGGCTTGCTCTCTGCATTATGTCCCGGAGTTGTATAATTGTTATTCAGGAAAAGTATGTACTGATTGCGCACGTATTCATCGCAACTTACGATACCGGATACCCTGTATGTATTAATACATCAAATTGCATGCAGCATTTCTATCACCTTGTAAGCATTGAACAGGGACAGGTAACGCCGAAGAAGGCCGTAGAGTCAAACAGGCTTTCTGTAGCCACTGGCATTACCAACCCTGATTACGACATCAGTTTTGGCCTCGCTGCCGCAGGGTCATGGACGACAGGGGCTACCGTAGGTAGGAGAGATGTTCAAATTTATTTTGTACCACTAGCATCATGCGAGCAATAGCACTAGTACTGTACCAACGATCGACGAACGAGGGCCCCGTATGAAAAGTTCGGGCGATCCGGTAGTAAGTATAAATGACATGACGATCGTCGTCCGTCGTCGTTCGAGGATGGTCCGCGAGCGCTCGAGCTTACTGGATCAGAGCCGTGTCAATATTGCTGCTGCGCCGCTTCGAACGGGAACGGGGTAACGAATCAAGACCGCTCGACCCTGTTCATAAACGAAGTTCGGACGAGCGAAACCCAAACTTGCCCCATTTGGCATCGTAACCCCCTGACGCACCCTAAATATCTAAATATTATCGTCTGCACACACACACGTTGCACTGACATTTTTACGATATTTCTATCGCACGGACCTTCTGCGATCATCCGGCACAGGCGAGCATAGCCCGCGAGCTATGCCCCTAAAAGTCCACAATAACCATTTAGGGTGTACCCCAACTGGGGAAAGACGAGGCGAAACAGAATTGTATATGGGCAAGTCGGGCGACCGTCCATGGTCAACCCGGCGGATCGTCGGTAAGTTACATAGCCAGAACCAACTTTCTCTCTCACACCCCGTCCTGGACGGTCGCGTACTCGCTTTCCACCCCAGGCTCAATCATGCTGGCATGCACAAGGATGAGCACGCCCGAGGCACCAACCAGCCAGAAGAACGTGCCGAGGGGGGAGGAAAACCAGAGAAGGGGCAGGCCGATGACAAAAAGTCCCGTGTAGAGAGATTTTTGGGTCACGATGTGATCGCCCACTTGCATCGGCTCCGGCGCTGACAAAAGACAAGGATGATCAGAAATGACTGTTTCTCTTTTCGGATGAAGAGGGGGGTGCGTCGATGGGGTGCGGAGGTTGCAGGGTCGCTGCAGAAGCTAAAACGGCAGGGTGCTAAATCAGAGATTTTACGTACCCCACCTATTGATCGCCATGAATCCACCAATGAGGAACCCAAGAGATATGAGTAGCAGCGGGTTTGTGATCCTGAATCATGTGCGTGCGTGTTATTGAGGGGTGTTGGTGTCGCAACAAGACCGCGTGTAGTTAATGAGCACACGGGGGCTATACGGAAACGGTTCCAAATGGGTTTACACTCACATAGCGTACACCGCCAACACAGCGATTACGAGGCCATAGTTTCCTGTAGAAGAGGATGACGTTCTTAACTCAGACGGCGGCGGCGGTGGCGGAATGATAGGAGGCGGCAAGTACCTGAGAAGTAGCGTGTGTTATACGATATGCGCTGTTTCGGTGGATTGCGGTCGAAATCAATGGACGTTAGTTTACGAACTCTTTCCTTCCAAGAAGAATGGCAACGCGACGCACCGAAACGGCTTGATTAAGGTCGGCGGGTCTCGAAATGCGATTGTGGTCGAAGAATTCGGCCGGGGGGCGCAATGCGCTCATGCGGGTGTCCTGAACAACGCACACACATCGCAGGGTCGTTAGCGAAATCTGATTTTTCACAAATTCGACAGAAAACTTATTCACTCGGAAAGACTTGATGGTATCAACGGCACGCATGGCAACATCCATGGTTGTAGGCGAGTCGAATTATTGAACGGAGGTAGGAGGAAGAAGTTTGTTGTCTGTAGTGGTCTGCGTGATGGTTTGTTAGCGATTCCTAAATTTAATGTTTGAGGCTATTTGGCAACTGCGGCGTAGCAGCTTCCGGCTACCGGCGCAGTCCTGTGCTTTCATCCATTTCTCTCAAACTCAAATGATCCGTCGGAACCCTACTCTCATCGCCCTGGGTGACGCAGACATTCAAGACGTGCGCAGCATGCTCTCCAAAAAGCAGGCTGAATCCCTCAAAGGTCTCAACTCAACCGCCAACCTCAAGGGCAAGCAGGGTCCCACGCCTCAACCGTCGGCTGCGGCGGTCCACGTTACAGATGAGGCGAAGCGGAGGCGCGAGGCCAGGGAAGAAAGACTAGGGATAACTCATTGATACGCGTCCCCCCCCCCTGGATCTTTGTAAAAGCCCCGTGCTGAGGTAGGCATTATCTCGTGAAATTGTACCTTTTTTCATCGATGACCAACCACGATGGTCAGGCGGGCTATACCCCGTGCATTCACAATTTGTCTTTCGTTCCTTGGGGCTATTGTCAACCTCGACGTTATCCGGCGAACGACGGCCATCGTGAAAAAGCGTTGTATACGGTTACTTAGGACGACCACACATACACACGCCAACAAAGGTTTAATCGCAGACCTCGCGCTCTCGCCACCAAACCCGAATTCTTTTTAGAAGAGCTCGTTTCGTATTTCTGTTATCAGTTAGTTGGTCAATATTACTCGATCCCTCAACTACCCTGTCAAATAAGCGAACGGACCTTTGAGATTCTGTCTCTCGCACATCACCGCAAGATCTGCTCGTTGCATGTGAAGACAACACGTTTTAAGGCTATCCCACAGCACATTAGGGGTCACGCCATGATTGTTCTCCGACTCTCGAAGGCCGTCGCTATCTTGTAGGACAAGGGCGTCTAAAATATGTTGTGCAGCCTCTTCATACCTCTGTGGGTGCGTTTGTTAGGTGCTAAAACACGCGACCTCCTTGCTCACCTTCAGGTTGATGCAGGAGATGCCCAAATTGAACCTGGTAAATAAGGGAAAGGGTGTTGAGCTAATTTGATTTGGGCAGGCAGGTCATCTTACCTTGCCCGTATGTAAGCAGGGTTGATTTCCAGCGCCCTGTAATAATACGAGAGGGCCTCCTCTGCGCGGCCGCCGTTAGCAAGCGTTGCACCCACTCGATTATAGAGTAACCAATCCTAAAGAATGGTCAACAATCGACTACTACCCCCGATTTGTCAAAGACCGCACGCACGCCAGGTCGAACAGACAACGCTGAACGGAAACAGTCTTGAGCGCGGCCGTAGTCCTAAATGGTCCCATCAGCAACTATAATTCAACGGCGGCGGACAGACAAGTTTGCCAACCCCATTCGTATTAAGCAAGACAGCAAGTGCGATTTGAACGTCCGCGTCTACCTCAGTGTTATTCATCCCTGGCTGAGGAACTCCCCTGGCCATTGCGATGAGGCAACCGATTAACGCCTGACCTTCGTCGGTGCTGTCGGACTGCGCCCCGTCACCGGCTTCATACGCAGCGACGACCTCCAGGTACGCCGGATTGTTTCTGACCCAATTCCGGAGGGCCTCATACGTTCCATGACGGTCACCCTCATTGGTGTACGAGATACCAAGTGCAAGCCATGAAGGTAGATGAGTGGGCTCTAGCTCTAGTGCGCGCTGCAACGCCAATATAGCCTGCTGTTCGCGTTCGTTCTCTTGCTGCTTGACACCGAGCTCGTACCACGCTCGCGCGTTGGTCGGATCTCTTTGCACGGCCGCCTCCATCTCTAAAACACTCTGTAGAGATACATTCATTCCGAAACATTCAAAGAGCACGAAGTAGAAGCCACAGACCTCCGTGGATGAAAAGTCTTGTATTGACTGTCCGTGCATGGCGTGAGTGTGAGATCGTTCCCCAAGTAGATATGGATTTCCAGGCTGAAACGGATATTTGGCGAGTGGCCTCACTCCAGTGGCAGTTGCTTCAAACCTCTCCCAATCACGCTGCAACTGTTGCCATTCCTGAGGCAGGGCATTTACCGGCGGGACAGGGGCATGGTGTGCTTTCCAATAGTTGGCATAGTCCTCGTTGTCTTGTCGAAAGTACGCCTCGTTTGCGTCCTCTTCAAATTCCATAGGTACAACCTGCTCGGCTGGAGGAACGGCTGAGGAAATGGCCTGCAATTGGGGGTCTCCCGGCTCTTGAATAGCGGTAGAGACCGAAGGAACGGCCTTCCCTTTGCCTTTAAGATCAACGGAGACCGTATTTTCCTGCCCGGCCTGAGGGGGAGCGGCGACAATATCGTTCCCCTCTACGATGGCTTTGCGATCCCGAAGCTGCTTCATAAGCCCGAGAAATTGGCTGTTCGTAAATTTGGGGTTCCTTTCGTGTTCGACAGATTCGACTAATAATCCGGCTGTCCGCGCCAGTAAATCAGCTTCCTGAGGTTGCGAAGCGGGCTCAAGTTCCGACACTGGTTCAACAGAGGTTTGCCCTTGTTCGAGAGACTGGAACGCATTTTGCAATTGTTTATCTACACTGACCTTAGAGGGGTATTGCGGACCAGTGAAAATCTGCAGCTTACCGTCTATCTGAGAGCCCGTGTGGAGGTTAGGGGTTGTTGTTTGGGGCAGGTGCGCAAAGGTTGACATCTGCGGCATCCTTTGCATGGGTAACTGAGGCTGGAGGGCTACTAGACAAATGCTTCACATGGCGTTTACAGTAACAACGGGACGTGACGCACCATGAGAGAACGATTGTTGATATATCTGCTCACGCGGTGGATATCCTTGATATTGCTGAGGAGTAACTGACTGCAGTGACCTGGCTACCGAGGGCTTAGATGTATGGGTGATGAAGTCCGTGGCCCATGAAGAAGTTGACGCCTGGTCAGCGAAGGAAGGGGAAGGCGTGAATGTCCCCGGGCTGGATGTTGGCGCAGGGAGGGCGGAGCGGAGTGCAGCTAGGTCCAATGGTGATGGCGCGATAGGAGGAGCAGGAGACACGCTCTGACTTGCAGAGAAGAATCTCGCGGCGTCCTCTCCAAAGCCCGAAGGTACCGCCTGTGCTGTGCGGAACGTCTGTCAGGACAAGCGCAGAGTTAGCGCATGCGAGAATATGGACAAGTTCTATCGTACGCTCCGAGAGGAACCAGCGCTGTCAGCTCCAAAGTAGTCCTACGAAAACGCGTATGTTAACATTCAAGGCAATGAGAAACGTGCATGCGGGTCGTGTGCACCTGTTGCAGTCCGCGATCGCTGTTCAGATTCTTTGTGAGGCCTTGCAGAGGATTTGCCGGACCGCAATCCGCTCCGCTCACAAGAGCAGCAAGAGACATTGTAATGATGATTGTTGTGTTGAATGGAAATGTGCAGGTTAGCAAAGAGTGCGGGGCCGCATCCGGATTGAGCGCGGGTCATCGGCAGACGCTCGGAGGCCGGGCCCGGCGTGCATGTGATAACTTAACGCCAGACGGATGAACCCACGCAAAACTCCTCTCCGTGATTCCATGTCTATTCGATCATGCTGCTACTTTCAACAACACCAGGCGGCGGGCCACACTCACCCCCATTCGAAGGTGCGCAAAGAGTGACAGCGGTGAAGTTCCCTATAAACGCAATTTTCATCGTCTCCACGTGACGCGGGAACTCGACCACTGGCATCATCACCTGCAATCCCCACTGCCACTGGTCCGCGCTCAGTATTCTCTTTGCATATCTTGAGAAGTATCTGTTAGCTATGGGTTCGGGCAATGATGGTGATGTAGTAGGAACAAGTCAGAGACTGCTATATTTCCCAGTCGCGGTGAGCGTTATACACAGGCAGTTGGAATACGATATCAGTAAGAGCGTCACTATGGGGTATGAGTCCCTCGTGCTTGTATTAACCTTTCCTTACCAGTATCCCATTTGAGGATTTCAGATAAATCTTAAGCACAAAAAAATTGAATTCATCCTCAGCTCACGCAATGTCATGGCGCGAAACATAACTTGAAGCTCTGGCTTAGATCATCTGGAATATACGACGACTTCAAGTTAACATTCTGGTCCTTCTTATACTCCATTCGGTGATGTGTCTCTACCCAGGGTTGTGGGTCACTGGTAGATTCATCCACCCCGCATTCTGGCGTAACTTTGTGGGTCGCAAATAAACGATTGTATCGGCCACTGCGGCCACAGGCTGTCCGAGTCGAGTCGACTTAGATTCTGGGCAGGCCGGGGTGATTTGGCGCTACACGCCAGCAGGACCCGTGACATCCAAGCCGTGCTCATGCGCCACGTCATCCCCGAGCCCGGGGGATTGGATGATAAGGTCCGAACGAGCCAGAAGAGCCCAGCCTTCGCCGCTGGCCGCTGGAGGCCTCCGAGAATGGTTCAGAGGTTTGGCAGAATTACCGGATCTCGCGGATCACGAGTAGGCAATTTGGGAAGCCAGTCGCTCAAACCACATACTATACGCCCACTCTTATCTCCGACCTCACCGCTTATTCTGGTTTCCAGACTCTGGGTCCCCGGCTGTTTGGCCTGACCCACCCAAATGTGGGACCGCCTCTGATACATATGGTTTTGATCGGCAACCCTCACGGAGTATGGTCGGTCCCAGAGCTGCTACAGAATGGAACTTGGGCGGGTTTCCAAAGTTAGCAAGTGTGGTAACCTAAAGACATAAAGGGTTGACTTACTTACTTCAAGTGACCCTAAATCCAGGAAACGCAAAATTTCCGAGAAAGAACACTTAGTGCTTTCGAGTTGTTAGGTGTGCTCTGCATGTGATTAAGCTACCGGGTCATCATCGTCGAGATACCGGAGCGTATGTCTTCAAGCGGTCCAATGGCGAAAGATACGTTTCAAGTTGCTAAAGGCCAAGGTTCTCGAGAACAGGACAGCAAGGCCCCGCAGAACTCCCGCGCATGACAACCGCATCTGTCGCTGCGGGCTTCTCTCGGAATTAGCTGTCGGACTTGCAGGCAAATTCTTCTGATACTTGTCCAGACCGAACTTCGTGGGCGAACAACGCCACAACGCCATTGGTATCAGTTATCTAGCTTTTCGCGAGCTGTGCTCGCTTCGCGCACTGAGCTCGCGGAGAAACACCCCTCTCTAACGAAAATACGTCAAGGAGATCGCATCTGGAGTAGTTGTTCAAGTTAAATCGTACGATGCAAGTATATCCGGGGATTTCTTCTTTCAAGACTGCGACAACTAATGTGATAAAGAGAGACTCCCGCGGCATCAGGAACCGTGGAAAGGGAACTCTATCCCTGGCTTCTGGGTCTTGTCCGAACCATCACCATGACCACCTAAACAAAACTCGACTCGGAGGATAGGCTCTCCGTGGTGAAGATCTGCTTATGATACTGTCCTTAGTATGGGTGACGGGAATGAGCACAGGTCTCGATTCAGAATATGACGTTGGTGGGTTGCGTGCCTAGGGAAACTCACCGGATTCATGTCGGTGAAGACACGTCCATACGCTCCTCTTCGCCGTAGAATTGTGTTTAATAGCAGTGGGAATGAAATATCAGGGTGTGGTTGAGCGGGATCAATCCGATACATCTCCGCGCGAGCCACGAAGTGTGTTGAAGGGACATCATTGTAAGGGTCAAACTACTGTGGTGACGGTTTCGATCGCCAATGTAACCGATAGCTTCACAGGGACCAGGTACTGCGCGTCACCATAAGCAGCCACTTGCTTGAGAGCCTAGGCAATGAGGCTCGGGGTTTCTCAGATAGAATCCTCGGTGGTACCGACTACAGTAGGACGAAGACCCAAGAACCTCGACCACGACCAGCGCTTGAAAATAGCCGAGATAGCTGCGAGAGCTGTGGTGATCTCAAGATGTGTAAAATGATAAATCACCAGTGTCCACTGGGCAGGGCCGCCAGGGCCATCCCGTCGTCAAAATCGTCAAAATCAAAATTTGCCGGTGACACAAGTTGTCGCGCTCTCAGGGCTGCCCAGGAATTATACCGTAGTGACTACGGGTGCAGTAAGGGGACACCGGTGTCACGGATGACCTTCTGACGTACGGTAGACGACTGGGACGACCATTTTTCCGCAGTCTGATCCTTGCGCTACAGGTGAAACATATTTACCCGGAACCTGTCAATGGTCACCACGTCAGCTTGATCGTAGGCGTGCTTGTGCAATTGAGCCTAAGAACTGGATGTGTTGAGTACGCAAGGCAACCGATCTTTTGTAAATTGGGGCACGTAGTCAACAGGGGAGAATTAAATGTTTACTCAACAGTTGCGCTTGTGCAGATGCAGTACGACACCGCCTTGGTTCGTAATTCAGCTGATGAGGGTGAATGATAAAAATGTATACGTAGCACGCAGCTGCGAAGTACTACATACTACATACTAGTAGTAGATGGACAGGGACAACTCACAATAACCCTTACCACAAAGAAAACCGGGAACAAAGCCGTGCTCTGTTGTATCTGTTCAGAAGGCGCGGCCTCAGGTAGTCCGTGAACATGTTAACCAAAGTAGTCAAGCACAAAATTGGATCTGAGCCCTGACATTGATACATGAAGATAGAACAGAGTCGAGCAAGCCAGGAGCAAAATGAGAGTAATTCAAGACCGATATCATGCTGTACTCTTGTCAGAGTCTGCGATTCCGTGCGGTGAAGATGTGCTTGCAATCATGATCTCATTATCCAATTGTCACAACGCAGCCAGGTACGGTACGCCGCAGCTCGAAGCATACATAGATTGTCTAGCAGCACAGGTCCTACAGCCTGAGGAGCTGCGCTGCGGCGCACTCGAGCGGAATACACGTTCCTTCAATGGGACCGACTTTGCCTCACACAAGCCCGTCTCTCTCAAACCGCACATGTTCACAACGGGGCCTAGTCAAAGGTCGAGCCAAACGCGAGGGTTGCTTTTGCTCTCTCTCTCTCTCATTTCCAAATCGGACAGACGGGAACGAAGACCGAGACTGCCGTCCGCCCAAGAACGTTGCACATCTCCATCTCACCACCCCATCACTTCCGCCGCCGCCACCGCCACCGCCACCGCCGACGGCGGCTACGGCTGCGGTTGCGGTTGCGGCGGTGTCGGTGGCAGTACAGGGTCAAATTCGCGAGTCACGTAACGTAAACCTGAAACATTATCGACCCGTCGGCGAGCCTTTTGACCCTTTGGCACAGGATTTATTGCCGGAAAAATAGGAATGTTTCACGGGCGAGGGACAGTGGAGAGAGGCTTTGGTGGGGAAGACCCAAGTATTGTATGTCAGGGTGGGCGACGGGGCTGCGCGGCGGAGGTGCCTCGGCACACAAGTCCACCCACTAGCAGTACTAGTACTCTATACAGTACTGTAGTTTGAGAACAGGGCCACGTGGAGTGTGCGTGGTCTGCGCGTGGATGAACCAACAGACTGATTCATGCCATGCATAGCGTGGCAGTGGCATGGGCACGCGCGTGGCTGTTATCAACCCCATTTGATCCCAAGTCGTTGAGGGTTGGTGTCAGAAAGTGCGTGAGAAGTGCCAATGCGTGAGAGTTTTTCGTTGGGATTCCCGATCAACCGGGGAAAGAGTGTCCGAGCGTCAACGCCATCCCTTTTGTTGTCATGTCACTTACGACATGTCCTGTGGAGCCCCAACTCGAACACAGCAACCTCCTAAGGCGACAAGAGGTTGTCCTTTTTGTCCGCTTTTGATGCGTGTGGTCGTGCACCTTTTCACGAGATCACTTGCCAAATGGGCCCTGTATACCAGGTTGGTGCCAGGCAGCCAGTGATGGGGGTGGGGGTTCTGCATCAACTGCGGCGGAATGGCAACTGGGCCACGTTGGGCACACGAGTCGACGGGTGCTTTTGGCGCCTTCTTTCCGTCGTCTGTCCCGAGAGATAAACCATAGAGACTGGCACAGAAGCTGCGCAATATGACACTAAACCGAAAAGGCCACTAGGAGATATTCCTGCCATCGCGCAAGTCTCACGCCGGATGCGCTTGGAGCTGCAAGACAACAACCATCACCGCCAGGGATCCATGTCGGTGAGTGAGCGAGTCTAACGCGAGAAAGAAGGTTTTACTCGCACGTTGGGAGTGGGTGTGGGGTGTTTGACAGATAGGGGAAGGTTATGATCAGGTTTTAGTTACACAAGAAGGCGTGGTTCTCTGGATAATTAAAGAAACATGAAAGTACGAGATGGGTGGGCCGGCGAAAGCAAAAAGCGTACATAAATACATACTTACAGCGGCCGCGAGGCAACGGCGAGAGACGGGTCCGCAGCCTCAGTAGATTAGAACAGGAAAAACCACGGATAAAGAAAGCAATAGATGAACCGGTCAAATAGGATGTAAGTAGATAAAGGCAGGGGGTAATATCAATCGGTAGAGTCAGCACTGGCACCGTCGGTCGACCTGGTTTCGTCTGTTGGGGTGACGGACAGCGTAGGTGTGGGAGAGCGCTCGATCTTCGCTTCCGGGCTTCTTGCTCTCGCATCTGTACCGAAGGCTGATTCCAGTGCGCTGTTGGGGGACACAGAGGCCTGTCTGCATTCGGAACCGCCTTCGGAACGGACTGCGCGCGGGAGACGCGTGTCAGTACTTTGTCTCATGATGCACTAAACCAAACAAGGGAACTTACGATGCCGCTTTGGAAAGGAAAGCCCGAGTCGGACAGACTGGATTAAGCATTGCACGCCACGGAGAAATGAAGGAACAGCAAAATGGGCTGTGTGACTCACGTTCAGTGCATCGAGGCGGCTGAAAGTCTTCCCGCAGCCTTGACAAGCATTCATCTGGGATTTTGCCGAGTGCAAAGCTTGATGTCGCCTGGTGATTCTCGTAAGGATTACCCAGCTCGGGTAGGAGAGAGAGAGAAGAACCAGTCCGTCACACGTACTTGCAGTCGTGTTGTCGAGCAAAGCCCTTATTGCACCCAGGCCACTCGCACTTGTACGGACGTTCCTCCGTGTGCGACCTCAGGTGACCTGATGCGGGTTAGGCGTCAGTCACAGCTCGTTGGGCACAAAGCGTGGTCCCAGGCACCTCTCAGATTGAACCGTCTGGTGAATGTGCTACCACAGCCTGGGACTGGGCACAGGAAATTAGCCTCGTTCCGGCGCCTGCTCGCGCTGGCGGCTTGGGTAGCAGAAGTCGTGACCTGCTGTCGCTCGACCTGGAAAATGGGTGGAAGGCGGCACATCGCGCCCGGTGTCGCCGGGGAAGTGGTGGGGCTCGAGACGGTGCTCACTGCGGAAAGGGGAGGGGGCGAAGAGGAGGGTATAGTCTGTGAGTGGCTGTAGTATGAGGCCGGGGATGGCGTATAGTATGCCTCCGGGTCGGTCGGACTCCGTTTGCCGTCGCGCCGAGAGGCTGGGTAGGGCGGGTTGGCTGCATGGGGGTGTGGTGATCGCAGGGGTGGGAGGAGCGGTAGTTGGGAAGCTTGGGTTAGGTGCGAGCCCAAGGGTGGTATCTGGAGAGGCGGGGCATTGAATGTATAGTGCCCGGACATGGGGGCCAGCCCTCCAAATGGATATGCACGAGGTGGGACATGAGCGGTCGGTGGCATGTCTAGTTTCAGACGGGGGACTGCCAAGACGCGAGTATTATTAGTCGTGTTCTCTTCCTGCTGAGACACGGAGAGGTAGGGGTTGTCGGGAGCGGGAAGGGAGAGCGGAGGAGTGGATTCGGTTGGAGAGCTTGCGCCGGGCAGCTGGGGGAGTATAGAGGGGATAGTAGAGGAATGAGATGAAGAAGGACGAGAGGAAGAGTTGTCAGAGGGAAGAGAAGAACCAGGGGAGGGAGTAAGCTGTGGCGAGGCGCTGGTGCTTGCGCCTGGTGTATCCCATAAGGCGTGGGGGGAGTGCGCCGAGAAGGGTTGAGGAGCTGGGTGCATGGACGACAGGAGTGAGAGGCTATGCAACGGGAAATTAAAACGCGAACATGTACCAGGCCGCCGCAAGTTTTACAGGAGATTTGGGTGAGGCAGCGTTTCTGGTCGAGTCGCGGTTGGCGTTGCGAGACGGTTTCCCGGTTTGGGCACACACGCTGGGTTATGGAGTGGCTGTGTCCGTGATCGCCACCAACTATTGTACACTCTCGCTTACGCTTACAAACATGTGCGATTCCAACAGCCGCCGTCGCCGCATCAACTCGCTCTCACTTATCACCTGTCCGCCCGCCCCGACAACGCCGCTCTTGCAAGGCGTCCCGGCCCGAACAACCGCTTCGAATCCCTTGGGCGTCCGCGGTGGCGACCGGACGGGGGCCCCGCTCGTTGCCCTATCATTATAAGCTGCGACCTTCTCTCGTCGTGTGGTTTCACCGCCCCTAAGTAATTCACTTCCCATCGTCGATTCCCTGCGCACCTTGGGGATGATCGCCACAGAATCTTCGAAATCGGCTTCGGGCATATACCCGCTCGGCGCCACACCATCGACATCGGCAGTCGAGATGCGTACCCGAGGGGCGCTGTCGCTATCCAAACACACGCGAACACCGTTGCCGTCTGCAGATCCAGCAACGCTCTGGCGGAATACCCATGGGAGGATGTGTGAGAGATAAGGTGAGCGAGGTTCGATCTCGCTCGCTGACGTTTCCACCGACGAGTTGGATGAAACGCGGCTCTCGGGGGGTGACACGGCGGCGAATACGCCTTGGATCCAAGTTGCAAGGTCATCAATAGCGACCTGCGCCTCTGGCATCAAGAGCGGCATCTGGAGATATCCGTGGCTCCAACCTGAGAAGATTTGCATTTGCAACCAATCTTCATCACTCTCAACTTCGAGATTGCCAAGTTCATCCTCTAATCTTTGGTATTCGGTATCATCCATGTTACCACGTCCAGTCGCTAGCGTTTTCCGGATTTCCTCACGGCGCTGTCGCTTGGCTTCCCGGACGCGTCCCGCGAAGATGATGGTGTCATCGACGAGTGGGTCCTTCTCGCCGCATTGGAGTAGAAGAGGTGGAAACTTTGCGAGAAGTTGCCCAGGTGTGAGGATAGGCGAGATGTGATAGTCTGACGCAAAATCGGGATTGAGATGAGGGCCAATGTATAGGATGGCCATGGCACGCATCTAAGAAAGCCAATTTCCAGGTGAACAAATCAGATTCCATGAGAAGCGTGAGGTGACTCACCATAGTCGGTGAAATGATGCGGTCTTGAAAGTAACCTGACCGAGAGGTCATGGTCAGACGCATTCCGATGGGTGCATTTTTCCGGTCGGATGCCGCGCGTTTTCGCTTCTTGGCGTGTTCCACGTTCGCTTTCATAACCTCCGCCGCAAGTTGTGTCTGGGCTTCCGTGTTCAAAATTTCTCGAACACTGCCTCTTGGGTCGAGGGCATCAGAACTCAATGCGCGATCGAAAGTCGGGGTAATGGGGCTAGAAACTAGAGAGTCTTGCCATCGAATGCGAGCCTCAATAGGACGGTGTTCTACATGCTCTTCCTCAACGTCATCCTCCTCGCTCGATGAATCGGTGAACTCGTGGTCGCCCGTGGCAAGTTGAATCATCTGACCATGCGGCTGGGAATTCCACCGCTGCGACTCCGATCGCTTCGTCAATGGCGAGCTCGTTGAAGATCCTGTAATCGAGGTCATGCCCATGCCAAAAGCGTCTCGCCAGCTCTTTTTGCGAACAGGGGAATTGGATGGTCGCTCTTCATTCACCATGGCCAGTGGGTTAGCATGGGAAAGGTGATCTTTGGCACCACGAAGTTCCTTTGCCCAACCGCCATCATCATCTGACGAATAGAAAAAGCTGGACGACTGTCTTCGTAGCAATGACGGGGACTTTGAATGTTGCCGATGCTCATCTGCCTCAGTTTCCTCGCGCAGAACTCTCAGATGAGAAGGGGTCATCCATGACGTGAAGTTGAAGTCCAGGGCTGGGTAGCTAAGCAGGACTGCAACAGGAAGGGGAAGGGTTGTAGGTGGACGAGATACTGGTGTGGGATACGGCAAAGTTGGATCTGATAGGAGGAGGTTGTGCTCAAGAATCTTCACAACGCATCCAGTGGCCAAGCAACCTCCACTAATCGCGGGTGAGGCCGGTGCTCTCCGGGAGAAAAGATCAATACGCACGCAGAATCACCGGAGAGAACGATATTAATGCCTTCCCCAGCAATGCCGATAGCTTGACCCTTGGACTCAACAATGATTCGATATGCGTCGAAAACCTCATCGACCGCAAAAGGATATGGATCTATAGATCCACGGGTTCAGCAAGCATCGTGAGATAGGCCGAAGCGGAATGATAACTTACATTCTGGAGCTTTACCATACTCGATAGAGATTACGGGCTTGCCGGTTTGCACTGCCCAAGACCGAAGGCGCTCCTCATGGTGCCCGGGGCCCATCGAGATAAACCCACCGCCAGGGACGTCGAAGATCAGGTTGTGTTCAGAGGAAAGAGCGACCAAGGGATCCTTGGATTTGCCGTGCTCTGGGCGCGGGGAATAGAAAAGATATATAGTAATGGGTCGAGAATACGGTGACGACTCCGGGCGTGGCAAGAGGATCTTGCGACGCAGTGCGATAGGCTTCTGATGAGTAATGAATTGAATCTAATGAACAAATTATCAGATCAAGCTAGCCGAGTAGCGCGAGACGTTCATACGAAGGGATTGCTTGTCTTCTCCCAAGTTACGCGAAGCATTTCAACAGTTGGTGCCGCTCGAAATTTACGCAGCTGCGGTTGTAGCATTTAGCAACCACAAAATATTGGGAGATGGTGAACCCACCTTCTCGTCGGCTTCATTAGCAAAAATAATATAATACGCAGAAAATATGATGGAGCATATGTCTCGTAGCCATTTCTGGCGGATGTTCATCGCGGTGGCAAAGCCTGCATCCAGGCCCGTGTTGATCCACGTCGCACGGTAATACGAAGGAGCATACTACAGCAAGGGGTTACAAACAAATCAATCGCAGAGCGCAGTCTGTGGAGGAATCTCAACTCACGAGGCGGGCAAGCGGTTCGGGTGCTGTTCGGAAGGAGCTTGAGCCTCGCAGGTGTCACAAATTACCCATCAGGACTCACCACCAAGCCCAACTAGCCTGTCTGCATTTCGCATGGCATATACTACTGTCAAAGTGCTAGCGATGATTTGCCATGGAGTAAACATTCCTGTGACAGTTGAGAGGTTCGGCTGATGTAACGGTTGAGATCGGGAACGCACTGAGCTGCCTGCTTAAAGCGCGTATCCAGAGAATGCGAGGTCCACGCGCGTCACCCCACGTGATCCTCCATAGCCAAAAGAAAATTACAAGAAAGACCTAGGGGGAAGAGAATGTATGCTTAGTTGAGGACGGCGGAGAGAAACGCGAGAGGGTACTTGAGTGCGCTTCCAGGAAGGACTTGGAGTGCCGACGAGATGATCAATCATAAGGATTGTGGGTGTATGCTACAATTAGAATTGACGTGAAAGGAAGGTAGAAGAGGTTGTAGTGGTGGTGGCGATTTGTGGCGTTTAGTGGAGGGTGGGAGGTGTCAGTGTACTGCAGTCGTGTATGCGACCCAAGAAGTATTAGCCATGTAGCACTCGCATGTGATTGTGCGAGCACACGTGATGGGGGGCGAATCTCGGAGTTTGCCGGGCTGATAGTGATCTGTTTCAGCACGGGGCCCAGGTGCCAGCTGGTCAGGCTTGCCTGTAACAGCGACCGAGATCAATCATGTCCTCGTGTGAGAGTTTCCTATCCGACAATCCTTCACAAAATCCGTTCACAGCTCACGTAGGTAAGTGGCGTATGTCATTTTTGTAAAATAAATTAACCTTCTATCGGCACGTTTCGATTCAGAGTTGTCCAGCGCCTCGCTTGGCGGTGCAATCTTGTCCATATCCGACGAATTTTTCGCAGAGGCATTCCACCTTTTGCTCACAGAGGTAACACCCACGTGCTATCTGCGCTTACCTATCTCACGGATCTCACACAGCCTGCCAAGAGCCTGAAAGGGCAATTCGGTCCCAACGGTGCTCTTTATGATGGCTGGGAAACTCGTCGACACAATCCCAACAGTGACTGGTAAGGGTTTTTTAGGACAGAAATGCAGAGGAAACCCAATGCCATTGCCACAGGGCGATCATTAAACTGGGGATGACTGGAACAATATGCGGGTTTGATATCGATACCAGCCACTTCAATGGTATATTCACTTGCGTCTACAATAGTGAATCCTTGACACATCTGTCCGAAGGTAACGAGGCTCCTGGGGCGTCAGTGCAAATTTTGCATATCACAGAAGGAGAAGGACCTCCGGAAGCACATGATTCGCGCGTGCGATTGTGCCAATAGATATATTGATGAGGCGTCACTGACTGCATCCCTAGTGGACGGAACTCCTCTCAACGGTACCTTTACGACCCTCAGCGAGACATTTCTTCAAGGTACCCGAAACACAAGCAGTTAACTGTGTCAAGCTGATGATGCATCCCGATGGTGGTATTGTAAGTCAGCCATCGAGGCGCGGCGTATTCTTTTGCAGACATATGAGTTCTTAACAGGCTCGGTTCCGCGTGTACGGTAACGTTTCTCCTGTTCACCCCAAATCTCCGAGCGAGTTGTTTGACATGGCGCACGTGTTTGCCGGAGGGAGAGTGGTTTTCACGTCGGACCAGCACTTTGGTGTGGGCGCCAACCTCATACTCCCTGGTCGAGGTCTGTTCGTGATTGCATAGAATAGTGGCTGTAGCTCATACTCCGCAGGTAAGGATATGGGTGATGGGTGGGAGACCAAACGAAGTAGGCAGGTAGGACATAGGGATTGGGCAATTATCAAGCTGTACGTGCCCTTGTTTACTGACATCATTTCACGCCTTAATGAAGCCATCAGAGGGGCAGCTGGCTATCTGTCCCACGTCGTTATCGATACCGCAAATTTTAAGGGCAATTTCCCTCAGCGCTGTGAACTTCACGCCATCAATTGTGACGCAGACATACCTCCACACCCAATGTCACACTCTCCCTCATTGACGTGCTACCCATCTTCGGAGAAAGGGGCTCTGACTACCAAGGAAGATGAGTGGACACTTGTTCTCCCACAAGTGCAGCTTGGACCACATCGCGAGCACTACTTCCAGCTAGAAAATGTCGGAAAGGATGCATTTACACACGTTCGGCTGACCACCTTTCCAGATGGTGGGGTCAAGCGAGTGCGCGCCTTTGGGAGTAAAGTACCAGCCTTGGGCAAAGAGGTCCCCACACATGGCTTCGAGCACGCCGATACAATTGACCAGATTCTGGGCAACGTAACGGTGGAGGAAGATCACCTTGGTCTGCCAAAGATCTTGGCCCTTCCTCTCACGTCCGAAGCGTTTGCTCCATTTGGCCAGGTCATACAGTCTTATCCGGACATCACCAGCGTTCCGCGCAACGTGAAGATAACACCTGCGAACTTTGGCACCGCCTCCAAGTACCACAAGCTTTCGTTACTCGAAGGCAGTTACCCAGAAGATGTGGGTGCGACCACTGGAATATCTGTATACAGGTGCAAGCCCGCAGAAGTTGTGAAAAATGGCACAACGAGGGAGGTCATGTTGCATGCCTTGGAAAGGCATCCGTTCACCAACCAAGCGTTCCTTCCAATGGGCCGAGAAAGGGAAAACGTATATCTGGTGGTCGTCGCAAAAAATGGGCTCGAGGACCGACCAGATATTGGTACCCTACGCGCCTTCGCCGCACGAGGGAACCAGGGGATTGTGTACAACACGGGAGTTTGGCGTAAGCAGCGTCCTATTTCTCTATCACGAGCTGTGCTGAGCAACCACATAGACCAACCAATGACGGTTTTAGACGGGGTTTGTAACTCGTTGGCATTATGGGATGCTGGCTGACGCTTGTTGGTTGCAATTTACAGCCGATGGACTTTGCTTGCGTGGAGACGCAGATAGGTAACGGTGATGCAGCAGATTGCGAGGTGATAGACCTTAGACGAGAGCGTGTGATTATCCAGACGCCTTGATTGCGTAAGCATAGATCACGTGAATACATGGATCTAACTACCAAATTTGGAAAGTGAGGAGTCGGAGTGCGAAATTGAGCAGACCAAGGCTTACGGTGTCACCAAACTCTTCTCTCCTGCTACTCCTCCCCTCCCTCTTATCTCTTATCTCTTAGAAGTACAACCATTTCGTAGGGTAGACCATGCAGGAAGTTCATTCAAGAAAGCGTCCCCACCTGGGTGACTCAGACCCTCTTCCTTCCAAGAAACGCGCAGTTTCTGTCAATGGTACCACCGTGCTTGTCAACGGCAATGTACATTCCAATACGGCGGCAGATGAAGAGCCCAGAGATCAGGACAGCTTAGAGGTTGTTTCTGCGTCCTCTTATACTTGTGTCAGTCATAGTTACACGTTTTACTATTCCTTTCTAGCAATTCCGCAAGGAGGCCATTTTCCGCCGCATGAGACACTACTCACGAGAGAATGAGCGGAGCCAGGCTCGAATCTCCGAGCTAGAGCGTCTTAAAAGCACCTACGAGGCCAGTCTCGCAGTTATGGGGGCTTGTTGGACTCAGGTTCGCTAAGCGTTCTCTTCCTTCGTTCATTACTCTGACTCCCCCCCCCCCCAAGCTGGTCGACACAATAAGAGCGCATGTGAAACCTGACCTCTCATCGGCTTCAGATGATGAAGTCGAAGGTATGTTGTGTGTACGGTTTGCAAAGTGCCACCCGTGTTTATTGCCTGGAAGATCTATTCTGTCTTTCCAAGTGCATATCATCTGAAGATAGCTCCGCCCTTGCTGCAGCGTTTGAGGAAAAGGCGCGGTCTACGCACAAGCTTGTTGCGGCTTTTGTGCAGTTGAACGGGACCAATTCCTTGAAGGACGAGATATACAGGCGGTATCAACGTTCTCAAACAGAGGTGCGCCATTCGTTCGTCTCCAATACGACATGAAATAAATTATTCGTGACTTGAAAGTGCACGGCGTTGCGTTCAGAGCTTGAATTGACGAGAGCAAACTTGAAGGACTGCCTGGCACAGCGTGATCAATACCATTCTGACCTCGCCGCTGCAGAGATGCGACTAGACCGAGTTCAAAGTCGTGCGGTTCAAGCGATACATGGTCGTGCACAATCCCCACCGAAAGGGGCGGTTATAAAGGAAGAAGAAGGTGTAGACGAGATGGAGGAAGTGGACGCGAAGGAAGAAGAACGAATGTCGTCTTCTCCTGCAGTGAGTGGCCTAATTTATCGGTGGGAGCGTTTCTGATTTCCTCTTATTCTTATCTGATTCCAATCTAGCCAATGTCTGCCCTCGTTCCCGTAACCCCTACTCTGACCGAATTACAGGAATGGCAGGACGTCGCCAAAGTTCGCGAAGATAAGATCCGTGAACTAGAGTTAATCGCCGAGAACTTGCGACATGACAACCGTGTACTGACCGTACGATGTTTTCCTTTACATTCAGGGAAACCAGGCTGACCTTTCTATAGCAAAGTGTTCCCTCGACCGATGCCGTTTCAGGAACAGAAATTTACAAGGCGCTAATCGAGAGGATTTCTCACCTCGAATATATTATAAAGGAGAAGGAGTCTCAAGTCAACTCCTCTGCTCCTGAGGAACCAAAGACCCCGACACTCTCTGATTCTAATGATGAGGAACAGGTGTGTTCGGTCTTCTCATGGCATGCATTCTAAGACCCATTCACCTTGCAGAGGGAGAAGGAGCGGCGAGCCGCCGAAGAGAAGCGCATCCAGGAAGGAAGCCGGCTACGCAAACAACGCGAGCAGCTCACCGCCGAATTGAATGAAGTCAAGGCGCAACTTATCAAGCGGCAGTCTCTAGAAGAGATGAAAACACTCATAGCGTCGTTCAGTGTAAATGCGTCCTAACTAATTCGTGAATGAAGTGCTGATCGTTAGCGTAGAATCGGGTGGAAGTCTATCAGTCGGAGGTATCCCGACTGAAGCTTTTGCTCGCTGCCAAAGCAGGAGACGAAGACCTCGTCAACTTCCTCCGAAGGGAAAGGTCTGGAGATGCGGCAGAATTAAGGAAACGTCTCATGTACGTCTCGCTCTTCGAATGCTCGGACATGTCTTGTAACATCAGTTTCTTAGAGCATCCGAGGATCGTATTTCCGATCTTGAGAAGCAACTCGCCGCGCTTTCCAAGCAGCACCCTGATATTTCGCGTTACATTCATGCCGAAGCTGAAGCCCAGCGACAATTGATTGCCGTGAATAAACGCCTCGCCCAATTCCATTCAACGTTTGGTGAATCTTCACAATTACCACTTGATGTACGACAACTTGTGGAACAGTTGAAGTTGAAAGAGGAAGAGGTGGAGGCTATCCGGTTGCAAGACGCGCAACACGCCGACGCGGAGACAGCGTTGTACGATGAGATTGGAAAACTGTCGGCAGCCTGGGAATCTTTGCAAGTACAAGTGACAAGTAAGGTGTTTGAGCTAGCAGCCGCCGAAGAGAAGATCATGAAGGCAAATCTCGACGTAAGTCCTGTTATTTCTGTTTCTCAACGTCATGCTTAGTATTCATCACTTCTTTGGGGATGCAGAAAGCCAAGGCAGACAACAAGTTTTTCGCAGCTATGCGCGAGAAAGAAGCTGTCGAAAACGAGCACAAGCATCTCGCGCGGACCAATGAAAAACTCCTCAAACACGTCTCCAACTTAACTGATGTTGATAAAGCGAACACAAATCGGCTGGTACGCACAAGTATTGTTCCATGTGAGTCAGAACTTAACCTAATCGGCAGACCGTGATGGAACAATCCGTGTCCGCCTCCAATGCGAAAGCGGAGGCATATAGGAATCGTATCACAGCTCAGGAGCAGGATCTCTTTCGAGCCCGCGTATCACGGGCGGAAGTCGAGAATAATGCATCGCATGTGCGTCGGGACTCTATGGACTCTAGCAATAGCTAACTTCGCCTACAGCTTCGGCTTAGGATCGATGAGGGAAAGAAGGCGTTTGCCGATCAATCGACTGAGCTCAGGAAGATTCAAGAGGCACTTTCAATAGCAAATCTGGCTATCGAGCGGCAGAGGAAGGCAGGAGAGACCAAAGCGATACCATCGTCACAGAAGGAGGCCCAACTACAGAAAGAGGTGGACAAATGCATGGTGCGTACTTAATGCGGCTGTCAGTTGTAGGGCGTGCCCGTCCTTATCGGTGTCGTCTACAGAGCATCCTCAAGTGTTCAACGTGTAGGCAAAACATGCGCTCGACAATTCTCACAAAGTGCCTACACAGTGCGTTTTAATATCCAGCGCCATTCCTCCGTGACTAAGATTTTGTTCGCGTAGCGTTCTGCAAGTCATGTATTGACATGCGCATATCAACACGGCAGCGCAAGTGTCCTGCATGCAACCTCGCATTTGGCCAGTCAGATGCACAGCCGTTGTACTTCCAATGAACGCTGCGTTTTTGCTCCGTGTCTTGGGTGCATCTTATGCGGACTTCACGTGTCCTTTTTTATGTTCTGATATGCCTAGTTTCATACATTATCATTCTTTTCGTTATGAGCAAGAATTTCACGCATGAATCGACCGTTTGCCATACTCGGCACAGTAAGCCAGTAAGCATTGATATTCGAAAGGGGAATATGGTATGGGCAAAAGTAACAAACAATCGAAGGTCACCGCTTAACCCAGGTGTACTGAAATAACGAAGTGAGGAATGTGAGGTGTACGTGGAGAATAGATGACGCACCCGTTTGCGTGCTTTGGCTAGGCCGGTCTTTTTCCTCTCCACCATGCGGGGATCTCGTTTCATGAGTTTGGCTGCGGGAGTGTGAGGGTGAATACGGGCGGGATATTGGAAGTGTCTCACCTTTTCGTAGGATGGGGTCGACTTCCGGTACATGCGCGACGATGCCTTGCGCGATACCATGCGCAAGGGCGCCCGCCTGGCCTGTCGTACCGCCACCGCGGATGATCGCAAATACGTTGAATGCACCGAGCACACCAGCGAGCTTGAGTGGACGCACGACGCGTTCGCGGTCGGCGGGTGTAGCAAAGAACTTGTTCAGCGGCACGTTGTTGACCAAGATCGTCGTCGTCGTCACAGGCACGCGTGAAGACGCTGCCGGCGAGGGCGCAAAAGCATCTCCCACAACTGGTGCGAGGAGATCTGCGTCTGGGCGGCGCGTCATCGGCGAATCGGTGACGGCGGGTGCTTGAGGTTCGCGGACGGGAATCATCCAAACGCGCGCGGCGCTCTCTTTGCGCTTGCCGACTGTGTACGAGCGGCCGTAGCGGTCGAGGGGGACCTGCTTGCGCACGGTGCGCGAGAGGACGTTCTCTTTGTCGTGGCGCTCGAAGAGCGCGAGGACGGGGTATATGCTCTCTGCAAGCGGGGTGTGTCCCGCCGTCGACGCAATGCGTGCGCACTCCTCGAGGTCCGCGAGGACGGCGATCATGCGGCGGTAGCGGGCCGTCGTCAGCAAACCGGCGAACATTGTCGAGAGGCTCTGGCGGTTGCGCCAGAGGTGCTGCGCTGGTGGGAGAGAGCCGCGTACAAATGTAGGGAGGGGCAGGAGCGAGAGGTGAGAGAGCGCGCGGCGGGCGCGCTCGAGGGCCGTTTCGAGCTGGTAGAGATGGTCGTAGTAGCTCGCGCGGGCGGTGTAGAACGAGGGCGACTCTGGCTTGGCCTTTTTGCGCGGACGGAAGCGGGGCGGCGGTGCGTTTGCTACGTTTTCGAGCGAGGCATGAGGCACGTAGGGCGTCGAAGCTGTTGCTAGTGCCCTGAATGTTACTGCTGTGCGCAGAGGTCGCCGAGTGGCGAGTGCTAGGAGCATGAAGCGAGAGCGGTGAGTGTTGAGGAGGAATTTGGCCGGCTTATCTAATGAAAAGGGGGGCGACGAGCGTCGAGCGTCCACGCGTGCTCGTTCTGAATGTCGACGGTCTGCGCCGCCAGAGCCTCGTACAAGAAAAACCCTGGGCTTTTAGAGCTTACCTCAACTCATTTTCAATGGACTCAGGATGGGAAGAAGGCTCCTGTCGTCCGCGTGGCGCGTACTGAGGTCTCCTGTGCGTCCCTTTAACTTTCCGTGGGCTTCTTTTGTTTTTGACAAATTCCGTGCCCCCCCATTTCAGCACTCTTTTCCTCGAAAGAAGGCGCAGCTCAAGTGCGCCTCAAAATAGGCCTCGAGAATGACAGCAACGGACACAATTTCACGTTTACTTCCCCCCCGCCACAGGCTCTCACTGAACGCGAGGCATTTAAGGCACAACTCACGACCATCATTAGCAACAACCGCGCCGGCCGCGAGTCAGGCGCGCTGCCATCCCCGCAGACCCCCGTTTCCGCTGCCCCACCGTCCGCCAATGGTGCGGCCGCCCACCGCCCACCTGCTCCCACGCCGTCGCGTCCATCCACATCCCGTGCCGAGTCCGTATCGAGTACCCGCGGCACGCCCGTGAACGATCCAATTAACGATTTCCGCATCCGAAAAAAAGTTCTTGTCAAGACGCCGGAGCTCGCAGCTCTGCACCGTGAGCTGGTCGTGAGCGGTCAGATCACCGAGACGGAATTTTGGGATGGTCGAGAGGTGCGCTACGAGCCCTCGTTCGTTCGTTCGTGTAGGACGTTCTGACGTAAGACCATGTCTTAGCATCTCCTGCTCGCGCAGGCCGCTTCCGACTCGCAGAAGAAGGGTAGACCAGGTCAGCTGGTTGACCCGAGACCGCAGGCCATCGAAGGCGGCGAAGTCAAAATTGTCATTACGCCACAACTCGTACATGACATCTTTGATGAGTATCCCGTCGTCGCAAAGGCGTACGACGAGAACGTGCCGAACAAAGTACCGTTATTCCGTGTCACAGCACTCTTGTCTCCGTGTCTCATTCCTCGAACCACAGCTATCGGAAGCGGAATTTTGGAAACGATACTTTCAGTCAAAACTTTTTCATTCTCACCGGGCTTCCATTCGCTCCACGGCAACCCAACATGTTGTCAAAGACGACGCAATCTTTGACAAGTATCTAGAAAAACCGGATGACGGTGAGTCTTTTACTTTGGCTCCTCTGATCTTGCCGACATATATCCCGTAGAGTTGGAGCCTAGAAAACCTCGGGACGATGAAGTAGATATGTTCATAGACCTCGCAGCAACCAATGTGGACCATGAAGAAGTTCGAGACTTGACCTTCCACCGCCCTTTCCACACGTTTGTTAATTTCATAACCATTCTTCTAGACCGGGAACGAGAAGGATGTGACAATGCAGGCAGGGAAACAGCGTGGAGCCTTACCGCTCATTCGTAAGTTTAACGAACATTCTGAGCGCCTGCTGAAGTCCGCTATGTGCGTCCGGCGTACTTCAATGTCTCATCCCGGTTCTAAACATATCTCCGCAGATCCATGGACGCCACGAACAAACGGCGGAGAGTTGATACGGGAGATGTTAATGATGTGCATCGTCTTCCTGACATCCGCATTGACCGACTCTCATTCGGAAGACCTTTTTAGTCCCATAGCCACTACTCACAGATTGATATCGCCGACCTTCACAACCCGGAGTCGTCGACTGGTATCTTACTGGAGATGCAAGACCGTCAGCGCTACTTTGAAGCGCGTGCCGGTGCTGTTGTTGCAGCTGAACAGGTTCCAACCCCCGTAAGACCGTGCCGTTTACTATTCTGGTCACGGTATAACCACGCGACAATAGACCGTGGAATTGCCCCCCGCGGTGCAACAAATGAGACGCGATCTCGAAGGATGGGCGGCACACCTTTCTCAGCTCAAGATTGAACGCAAAGCAGCAGAAGCTGCGCTTGCGTCCATGACGCTAAACGTCGCTATGCGGCTCGACGCTTACAAACGCAAGGCCGATATTCCAGAAGAAATATTCAGGCAGATGCGTACTTGCCAGACGGCAGCGAACGAGTTTCTGCGACAATTTTGGTCCGCGATCTATCCTTCCCCTGGGGAGACTCTAGGCGGACCTACTACACCCGCTCAAAAGACTGCAAAAGCGACACGCATGGCAGGTTATTTGGCCAAGACCCCAGAGAAAGTCGCCGCGATTATCAAGGCTGCGGAGATGGCGGGAGTCGATCGAGGGCGAGTACAAACTGTGAGACCATCTGCTCTTTTCGTTTGTTCGGCGGTAGTCGAGCTGACGGTAATGGTTTTCAGGGCATGCAGCCGACGTTGGATGCAGTGAGCAAAGCGCTCGAGTTTTGGGAAACGAGAAAAGCAGCACCAGGACCTGGCACGCCTGGTGTGCGTCGACCGTGATATAGCAGAGTGTCAGGAGAGGACAGTTCTTTCGAATAATCCAGCCACGCGATATTATTATAAACCCCCATGGGACTATTCACGTATTTATAAACGCACATCCATAGTTGAAATGTACAATAACATGCAGAGTGGTAATACTGGCACATCACGGCACCGGTCGCACCATGGAGCTTCGGCAGCAGCGCCGGGCCTTCTACACTACTCTCTCACTCGTACATTCAGTCATACGACCACACACCTTACACAAATCATGCCGAACCGTTTCCTCGTCCCCGCCCTCATTACGGGGATGATCCTCACTGTGCGTACTGTCACGTTCTCTTACAGCACATCCTTTTGAATACGCGCTGGCAGGGTGCTTGCAACTCCCTATGGTCCAAGTACCAGGTAATAGCCCTTCTCTGCGCCCTGAACGCAACCTCATGCTGCAATCTACCCAGGACATGCAATGCGTAGAAAACTGTGACGATCCAGACCAGAAACGCCACGTGTTATATGAACAACCAGTATGGCAAACCCTCCAAATGTTCCGTACGTCATACCCTTGTCCTCCCTTCTTCACCCCCCAATACACCCCTTGTCATGTCTGACTTCTATCATCTGCCACAGTCGGAGAAATGCTCTGTACGCTCTTCTAGACTCATTCCCTGCCCCTGTCTCGTCTCGGGACTAATGCTGTTGCCACGTGTGGCGACCCAGGCTTTCTCCCAGTGCTATACACCATGCTCTCGGCGCGCTTGCGTTCTTCGCCCATTCAGCTGCCCGATGAATCCACCGATGACGCCCTTGACGAGCTTTCTGAATCCCAGAAGGTCCCGCCGGAGAGGCTGACCGGACGGCGAATCCTGCTGCTCTGGTTGCCTGCTCTGTGCGACCTCACCGGAACGACGGTCCGTGTTTTCTCTTTCGCTGCGGGTCGCGCGACCTGAGCTGCTCACTTCTGTGCGTCTGGGTTTTTGCAGCTCATGAACATCGGCTTGCTGTATACCCCCGTGTCGATATATCAAATGACGCGTGGAGCACTAGTGCTATTTGTTGGGATTCTTTCCGTCCTGTTCTTGCGCCGCAAGTTGTTCCTCTACCAGTAAGTCCTTATGTTATGTCTCCAGATACCATCTCTTCCATTTCACTGACGTGCGTCGTAGATGGCTCTCATTGGTGACCGTTATGGCGGGAGTGTCTCTGGTCGGGTTCAGTGGTTCTCTTATCAAGGACACACTCCACCCAATCGCTCCCTCTCTTGTGCGTTTCTTGGACTCAATACCTGCTACTGGACCGCCCGCGAACGAGCCCATCGATACGCCCGAGGCTACCAAAGTCGTTATCGGTATTTGCTTTTCTGTCTAATTGGTTGTTGCGTTGTTAAGTTATCGTAACTTTCGTCCTTGTGTTCACCCAGGTGTCTTTTTCATATTGTTTGCGCAAATCTTGTGAGTGACGTTATGATTTTATCTCGCCTTTACATCTAACACGTGCCACCTCTCAGTACGGCATCCCAATTCGTCATCGAAGAGAAGATATTAAGCCGATATACTGTCCCACCCCTCCTCGCCGTCGGGTATGAAGGCCTCTTCGGAACGATCTCCATTTTCCTCCTTTTGCCGCTCCTTCCCCTCATCAGGCCTCCGCCGTCCTCACCTGCCGCCCCATGGTTCGACCTCGTCCGCGGCTGGCACCAGCTTGTCGACACGCCTAGCGTGCTCTACTCTGGCGTCGTCATCGCATGCTCGATCGCCCTGTTCAACTACTTCGGCTTGAGCGTGACAAAATACGTGAGCGCGACTGCACGAAGCCTGACCGACACCTGCAGGACGCTCGCCATTTGGATCGTCAGCTTGATGCTAGGCTGGGAGATGCTCATGTGGCCCATCTCGCTCTTACAGGTCGTCGGGTTCGGCCTGCTGGTCTATGGCACGGTGCGTGGACGCTCGGCTCGCCGCCTTTTTTCCTCACAGCTTCTGTCGATCAACTAACTTCGGTCCCTCCCTCTTTCTTAGTTCTTGTTCAACAACCTCGTACAACCACCGCGGTTCCTAGGTCCCTCGGCGTCAGCCGTCTCTTCGGCAGGGCCGGAGGATGCGCCACTTCTCTCTGGCGACGTGTTGGACGAGACAGCGCGCTTGCCTGCCGACCTTGGCACAGGTGGATATGACGTCGCCCCAGAAGGGCAGGGCGCCACTGGCCGCCGAAGCGGTCGCTGAACCCTGCTTCATGCATGTAGATCATATACGCGCTCTGACTCTGACCGGCCTTTGAATGACCCCAGCTACAGTTACAACTTGGTTTTCTCGCATATTGCATGAATCTAGCACTAGATATTTCTTGCAGAAACCATCAACGACTTGCTTTGCGTTGCGCCCTGCTCGTGCACTATATCTTGTATCTAATAAATGAGATATATTTGATTATGTGCATGCTCGTCACTACAGTAGGACGGAACAGGGTGATACTTAAGTGCACGTGACCCATGTAGTACAGGTAGGTCCGTCTATTCGGTCACAGCTAGCAGGTGCACCCACATATCTATGAATAAGGTGGGCGAGACGAAAGCCTCATAGTGGTGCCGGAACTGGCCGTATCCGCACTGGCGTGCCCGAGCCCAATGACATGGTGCACTCGTATAATGTGAACATGACGAGTAAATGCAGGCCAATGGCATACACAATAAACGCGTTACGTGCCCGGCGATTACCCAGCACCGCACGGGTCAACACGAAAACGCCGCGCTCGAGCGGGTTCAGATTTGAATAAGCACGCGCAGCTTCCTGTAAAAAATCAACGAGAGGGGAAAGATTCAGCCCAGCTGTTACGGTGCGGTAAAACAAAAGGGTGGAGAGGACGCGCGCATACCCTGCCACGGAATGCTTCGAACGGGTTCATCGCCTCTTCATAGCGCGCACTGTATTTGCTGAGCTCACTCGCGCTCGGCGCGCTCGTAGAGGACGCTGGTAATGGGTCGAGCGTCGAGTGCGCGTTTTCGCGATAGCTCTGCATGTAGCGAACTTTCTCGTAGAGCTTCAGATTATCTGCTTGCAAACTTCGGATTTCGGCCCGCAATTCAGAGATTATCTGGAACTGCTTGCGAAGTTCCTGCATGGGGTCGAGTGAACTACTGTATCAGACGCAAGCTTCAGGATCCGGGCCTACCTCTTCAAGTTCAGCATTACGTTGTCGGAAACGGTCGCGTTGGCTTGTGACGATAGGGAGAATGGATGTATTGGCAGAGGATGTAAATGGTAGAGGTTTAGTTTGTACCGAAGGCTCTTTCTGTCAACCGCGAGGATTAATGTTTAGAATGGGAAATAATCGGGACAACGCACATTCTTGGATGCCGGACCGAGTTCAAGCCCCAGTCCAGCGAGGATGTCGTCCTCCGCGTTGTCTACTGAATTTGCGTCGCCATTTCTTGAGCTGCCTTGATCTTGTCCGTGTTGTTCAATCTTTAGTAGATCCGACTCGAGTCGCTCGTTGAGCTGTCGGTGTTTCTCCAACTCGGAGGAAGTAAAGGCGAGGTCATCCTGGGCGCGCTGGAGCGATGCTTCAAGTTCGCCGTGCAGGATCTAGGCTAAATTGGCATTGAAGCTATCCCCCAAAAAGAAAGAAGACCCACCCGGAACTTCGTTAATTCTTCGAGGATACGTTTATTTTTAGTTGCCAAAAGGGCTTCGAGCGAGTTGGCTGGGTGTACGCTCGTCTTGGATGCATTCGGATTTGGAAGCTGGAGGCCTAGCTGGTTATCCGGAGCAAGTCCATCCTCTTCGTCTAGATCGCCTTCGAGGCCTGCAAACTCGACGTACTGGAGACCCCATGAGCTATGTCGAATCGAACATATTTATTTCACTCACCTTCATAATCTCAAGCTCTCTCTTGACTTCGTCGTAATCAGCATAGCTCCCGAGAGTTTGCCTCAGCTGTTCTATCTCTCGTGCCTTGGTCATATGACGTTAGATCCTGAATCTCCCAAACACGCATGGCACACCTTGCTTGCAGCGTCTTTTGCTTGCTCTTCCGCTGCCTTACGAGCACTAGACTCAGCCTCAGTGGTTGCGGTTCTTTGAGCACTAAGAGACCGCGACAGACGATCAACCTCGGATTCCATGGACGTCACCTGGGATTCGAGATCTTTGACACTATGAAACGTAGGTGAGAACACGCGCGGTGGTTAAAGGAATGTAATTACAGATCAGACTTATGGTTACCGGTTTTTAGGGACTCAATCTCGGCACGCAAGAGTTCCTAAAGGACGCATGGATGAGATGGTGCGTAGCTCAGAAGAAATCATGTACATTACGACGTTCAACAGTGGCAGTGCGTGAATTCGCGCGGTCCAGGTCCGCGACAACCATATCCATTTCTGACAATTTCGCAACAACTTCTTGGTCTGGCTACACTCAGCTCAGGTCGGAACAGAGAGGGAGACCTCACCAAGTCGTTGACTCTGGTCAAGGAGTCTTGCTTCCGTGGATTCGTTCGACACACGTAAATCACGAAGTTGATCCTTCAAGAGTGACACTTGACGCCGCAAGTCCTGCTCCCTGGCAGAATTTCAATAACAACTTTAAAAAGTAAGAAGAATGTAGCGCACCTCGCTTCATAATTTCGCATCCTCTCGTCATATGTGGCGTTGAGCTCATTCTCCTTCTGAGCAACTCGCTCCTGAATTGTCACGTCCATCTGTCTCAGAGGTCAGCCCGTCTTCAGCGCATGGCCAATCAGACACGCCTTCTCTTCTAACTGTTCAACTTTGCCCTCAGCCTTCTTCTTTGCAGCTTCTACATTTGCGAACTCAGTGACACGCCTCTGTAATTCGGCATTCTCGACCTTGACACGCTCGAGTTCGTCTTGCAGATCCCGGGCTTCCGCGATCTTCACGGCCTGGTCCTAAATGAGCTGATAAGCGAAAGTTGGCATGGCATAGATGTAAAAGAACGCACAATGGCGGCCTCGAGGAGAGGATAGGGATCGGGTGCATCTGCCAGGACCTTGTACGCATTGAGGAACGCACTCTCTGCAGCTTTGGAGCGTTTGGTAAGGCTATCAATCTCTGTTTGATACGCTGTATGAATAAGGGGAGGGTCAGCGACCATGAATATGCCAGCAGCTGAGACGCACACTTCAATAAGCCCTTGAATGCATTGGCCTTCTCTTCATCAGGTATCTTTTTGAAGTCTAACGTAAAGTAGGCGCACACGTGGTGGATACAAGGTGGATCACCGTACCTTTAGTCTTGTCCGCTAGCGCCTTTCTTCCAACGACGCTCTCTTTCTGACCCTCTACAACCTCAATACCCTGTGCGTCAAGGGTTTTCTGCAACTCGGAAAGGTTGATATCTGGAAGTGATGTGAGCACATATGAACCGTATGGGTGTAGGTCAACCTCACTCTTCCATGTCTCCAAAGCGCCGGAGAAATTCTGTTCTGGGAGGGCCATGAGATTCAAAACGACTTTAAGTCGGATTCGCCCGTGGCCAAGTGCATCAGGCGCACGAGTCACGTGTGTTTGTTGCTACCTTCACGTGACTCGAACCGCTAG
>Ga0137397_10000020_pt1 | contig 95710 bp, 89 predicted proteins | sample czorhiz116metaG_FD_106658 | JGI IMG/M metagenome (GOLD analysis project Ga0137397, IMG submission 106658) | Vadose zone soil microbial communities from Angelo Coast Range Reserve, California, USA - czorhiz1.16 metaG | ecosystem: Environmental > Terrestrial > Soil > Vadose zone | place: USA... | reverse complement strand
GACGTGCGCCCAGTAGCGGTCGCGCGGCGTCAGGCCGACGTCCTCGAACGTCAGCTCGACGAGGTCGTACTCCTCGCCGTCGCGCGTCTCCTCTCCGGCGTAGCCCAGGTGCACGCCCGGATCTTTCATCTTGTAAGGCATCAGGAGCCAGTAGGTGTCGTTGATCCACGCTTCGTACGCCTCCTCCAGGATCGGTTTGGCGGTCTCCGCGTCCATCTTCGAGGGCGCGGCCGGCGCCCCGCCTGCGGCGCGGGCCTCCGCGGGCAGCCTGTAGGCGTCTCCCTGTCGGGTGTCGACATTGAGGAGGACGACGAGCGGCGCGCCGTCCTTCCCGCGCGTCTCGTATCGCAGCCGCCCCTCCCAGCGGTCCCACAGGTGCGTCCGGTAGGCCACTCTCTTCCCGTCGCGCTCCACGGCGAAGGCAAAGTACACGAACCGCGTCTGCTCCCAGGCCTGGCGCCCGCCGAGCGCCGCCATCACCAGGTCGGCGATGACGATGGCCCTCGGGTCGGAGCGCGTGGGATCGAAGATCGGCGGGGAGGCAGGAGCCGCCAGCAGGGTGGAGAAGACCGCCAGGACCGCGCAGGACGCGCAGGTCCCTGCGCGTCTCACTTCTTCCCCCGCAAGCGGCGATCCGTATCGTCCATGACCTTGAGAATCTCCTCGAGCCGCTCGGTCACGGAGGACAGGAGCGAGCCGAGGGGGCGCGGCGGGTCGGGAATGCGCTCCGGCTCGTCGGCCGGCAGCGGCTCGAAGAGGTCGTCGAGGGCGCCCTGCCCCTCCCCCATTCCCAGCTTCTTGCGGGCCCCGGCGATGGTGAATCCTTCGTCATAGAGCAGACGCTTGATCTGCCGCACCAGATCGAGGTCCTTCTGGCGGTAGAGCCGCTGTCCGCTCCGGCTCTTCTTCGGGGCGAGCTGAGGGAATTCAGATTCCCAGAAGCGCAGCACGTAAGGCTGCGTGTCGGTGATCTGGCAGACTTCCCCGATCTTGTAGAACGTCTTGCGTGGCGTGCCGTCCGACATGGTCTGGACCCCGGGGGGCGGAACCTACGCCCCGGCGCCCCGGATTCTCCCACGAAAGCCGGGTGAGCGGCCTACAAAGTTGGTATCCGGGGCCGGGAACGGGACCCGGGGCGTGTCTCGGACACGCCTCTAGGCCCGCCCGTAACGGTCCTCGAGCCTGACGACATCGTCCAGCTCGGGCGTGCTCACCTCGAAGACCACGCAATCGGTCAGAGCCTCGAGGCGGTGACGCGTCCCTGGAGGCAGGTGCACGGACTCCCCCTCGGCGAGCATCCTCTGGGCGCCGGGATCGGCGTCGTCCGGGAGCAGGAGCCTGAGCCGTCCCTGGTACAGGTAGATGGTCTCGTCCTTGCGCTCGTGGTACTGCAGGCTCAGAGACTCGCCCGCGCGGATGCGCAGGATTTTCCCGGCGTAGTGCGTCGTGCGGGCGAACAGGAGCTCCTCGCCCCACGGCTTCGGCAGGCGTGTCACGCTCATGGCCTCACCTCCAGAACGGGTCGCGGATCGGTCGGTACGAGCTCCTGGACCCTGCGCCGCGCCAGCTCCTCGATCGCCTCGGCCGAGTCGAGCCTCATCGCCTCCTCCACCAGGCCACGGGCCTCGTTCAGGCCCAGGGCGCGGATCGTCTGCTTGACGGACGGGATGGCCGCGGGATTCATGCTCAGCTCGGTGATTCCCAGCCCGATCAGCACGACGGCCGCAGCCGGACGCGCCGCCATCTCCCCGCACACCGACAGGCGCAGCCCGCGCCGCGCGGCCGCTTCGACCACTCCGCGCAGGAGACGCAGGATGGCCGGATGCAGAGGCTGGTAGAGGTACGACACCGACTCGTTCCCCCGATCGATCGCCAGGGCGTACTGGATCAGGTCGTTCGTGCCGATCGAGAAGAAATCCACCTGCTCGGCCAGCCGGTCGGCGATGAGGGCCGCCGCCGGGACTTCGATCATCACGCCGACCGGGACGTCGGGATCGCAGGGGATCCGCTGCCGCAAGAGGTCGCGCCGCACCTCGTCCACGATGGATCGGGCCTTCAGGTATTCGTCCATGCCGCTCACCATCGGGAACATCATGCGCAACTTGCCGTGCGCCGCGGCGCGGAACACGCCGCGGAGCTGGGCGCGGAACATGTCTTCGCGCTTCAGGCACAGCCGGATGCCGCGCAGCCCCATGACGGGATTGCTCTCGCGCCTCTCCAGGATGGTGGAGAAGTACTTCTCGCCCCCGAGGTCGAGGGTCCGGATCACGACCTCGTTCGGCAGCGCCTTCTCGGCCAGTTCGCGGTACGTGCGGTAATGCTCCTCCTCTCCCGGCAGCCCCGGGGCCTCGCGCAGGTACAGGAACTCCGAGCGGTACAGACCGACCCCCTCGGCTCCGAACCGTCGCGCCGCGAGCATCTCCTCCGGGAGCTCGATGTTGGCCTGGAGCCTGACGCGCAGTCCCTCCTGCGTCACCGCCGGGAGATCCCGCAGCGCCATCAGGTCCACCTCGCGTTGCGCCCGTGCTGCGCGACGTTCCCGCCAGACCAGGGTCTCCTCCTCCGACGGATTCTGCAGGACCACGCCGTCCGTTCCGTCCAGCACCAGAAGGTCACCGCTCTGCACCCGGGAGCTGGCGTCCCGGAGCCCGGCCACGGCCGGGATTCCGAGGGCGCTCGCGATGATCGCCGTGTGCGAGGTCGGGCCGCCGCCGTCGATGGCCAGGCCGATGACGTGCTCCCGGTTCAGGCCCGCCGCGTCCGAGGGGGACAACTGGGCGCCCACGACGATGACGTCCTCCGTGAGCTCGGACAGATCGTGCCGCCTCTTGCTCCCCGTCAGGATCGCCTGGACGCGCGCCGCCACGTCCTCGATGTCGGTGCCGCGGTCCCGGAGCGCCTGGTCGCCGAGCTGCGAAAACACCTGCGTGTACCGCCCTACCACGGTGTGGAAGGCCCATTCGGCATTGACACGCTCGCGGCGGATGAGTCCGGCGGTCTCCTGCAGGAGCGTCCGATCCTTCAGGATCAGGATCTGCGCTTCGAACACGCGCGCGTACGGCTCGCCGGCCTCGCTGCGGACCCGGTCGCGCAGATGCCGGAGCTGGCGCCAGGCGCGCCGCACCGAGCGCTGGAACCGGAGCACCTCGCCCTCGGTCTCGCCGTCCGGAACACCCAGGCGGAATATGGCGACGTTCGGACCCTCCAGGACGAGCGCCCGGCCGATGGCGATGCCTGCGGAGACGCCCGTTCCCCGCAGCGTCGTCGACCCCTCGGGAGCCCCCCCGAACGACCTCACCGATCCTCCCCGAAACGCGCCTCGACCAGGTCGATCAGCTGGCGCAGCGCCTCCTGCTCGTCCGAACCGTCGGCGCTGATGGTCAGACGCGTTCCTTCGCTGCCGATGAGGGCCAGAAGACCCAGAATCGATTTCCCGTCCGCCGTCCGCCCTCCGTTCGCGATCTGGATACGGCTCTTGAACCGGCTGGCCAGCTGCACGAAGCGCGCGGCGGCGCGCGCGTGCAGTCCGAGCGCGTTCGAGATGACCGCCTCCCGGCAGATCACTCCTTCGTCCCCCCGCGTCCCGGCGACCCCAGGTACTCCGTCGCGATCGCGATCGATCGCTGGCCCTGCTCCTTGATCCGGGCCGCGGCCTCCTGGAGCGAGCACTTGTCCCGGATGTTGGCGTACTTGATCAGCATCGGCAGGTTCACACCCGTGACGATCTCGACGCCCTCACGAAGGTACGCCAGCGTGACGTTGGTCGCGGTCCCGCCGAACATGTCCGTCAGGATCAGGACGCCGCCGCCCGGATCGACATCGGCGATCGCCTGCTCGACGGCCCGGCGCGCCTGCGTCAGGTCGTCGTTCCAGCCGATCGTGAGGGCCTTCAGACCGTCCACCTTGCCGACGATGCGCTCCAGGGCCCGCACCAGTTCGAAGGCCAGCCCGCCGTGAGTGACCACCAGGCCGCCGAAGCGCGCCTCGCCCGCCGCCTCGATGACGATGGCCATCACTCCTTCTCCAGGTCCCGGTGCGACGCCTTCACCTCGTACCCCCTCGCGCGGAGCGCCTGGCTCACGGCCTCGGCCATGGCCACCGAGCGGTGCCGGCCGCCCGTGCATCCGATGGCCACGGTCAGGTAGCTCTTCCCCTCGCGCAGGTACTGGGGGATCAGGAACGCCATCAGGTCGACGATGCGCGCGCGGAACTCACGGTACTCCGGCATCGCCTCCAGATAGTCGATGACCTCGCGGTCCAGACCGCTCCTGCCGCGCAGCGTGTCCACGAAAAAGGGATTGGGGAGGAAGCGCGTGTCGAACAGGAGGTCCGATTCCGGTGGGACGCCGCGCTTGTAGCCGAACGAGACGATCGAGATCCCCATCGGCTGGGCCCCGCCGCGCGGGGCGAAGTGGTCGCGGATGTAGCGTCTCAGCTCGTGGACGTTGAAGAGGCTGCTGTCGATGATCAGGTCGGCCCGGTCACGCAAGGGCTGGAGCATCTCCCGCTCGCGCCGGATTCCGTCCTCGAGACCGCCCCCCGAGGCCAGCGGATGGGGACGGCGGGTCTCGGAGAACCGGCGCATCAGGGCCTCGTCGTCGGCCTCGAAAAACAGAAGGCGGCCGCGGCGTCCCGGTGTGCGGCGCAGGCCGTCGAAGATGGCCGGGAATTCCTTAAGGAAGGTTCCCTCACGCACGTCCACCACCAGGGCGGCGCGTCTCAGGTCCGGTCGCCGGGCGCACAGGTCGGCGAACACGGGGATGAGGGCGACGGGCAGGTTGTCGACGCAGAAGTAACCAAAGTCCTCGAAGGCCCGGATGGCCAGGGTCTTCCCGGAGCCGGAGAGCCCGGTGATCACGACGATCTCGAACTCGCGCTCGGGGGACGGCTCCGCCGCGCTCACGTCTTCCTCCCCAGGGCGTCCTGGATCCGCCCCGCCAGCTCCTTGGCCGCATGGTAACCCTTGCGCTTCAATAAGTGATGTCGCGCCGCGACTTCCAGCAGGATGGACAGGTTGCGCCCCGGACCGACGGGCATTTCGATGAACGGCAGCTCCACCCCCAGGATTGTGTGCTTCTTCTCATCAAGGCCCAGGCGGTCGTACTCCTTGTCCTCCTGCCACGGGTCGAGACGGACCACCAGGTCGAGGTCCTTCCGCTCGCGCACGGCGGCCACGCCGTAGAGGTCCTTGATGTTGATGATCCCGATCCCACGCAGCTCCATGTGGTACCGGCTGACCTCGGGACCGGTGCCGTTCAGGAGCGTTCCGACCCGGCGAATCGTCACCGTGTCGTCGGAGACAAGACGGTGCCCGCGAAGAATGAGTTCCAGGGCGGATTCGCTCTTTCCCACCCCGCTCTCTCCCAGGATCAGCACACCCACGCCGTAGATGTCGATGAGCGTTCCGTGCAGGGCTACCGACGGGGCCAGGCGCTCCTCGAGGTACCGCCCGAGAAGATCGATGGCCCGTTCGGTCGTGCGCGGTGTCGACAGGAGCGGGATGGCCAGGCGATCCGACGCCTCCAGAAGGTCGGGATGAGCCGCCTCGGCCTGCGTCAGGAGAAGGCACGGAATCGGGGAGTTCCCCAGTCGCTGGAGCAGGTGACGGCGCTGCTCGTCCGGGATACGTCCCAGATACACGGCCTCGCTTTTCCCCAGGACCTGGACGGCGCCTCCCTGCAGCGCCTCGGGCTGTCCGGTGAGAGCCAGTCCCGGCCGTTCGGGGACGGCGATGGTGATCTCGCGCTTCAGACCGCTCCGTCCCGCCAGAAGACGAAGCGTCAGCTCCGACGGGGCCTCGGCGAGCAGGTCACCCACCGGGAGCGTGGGACGGGGTGCTTCACGCTGGCTCAACCTCGTCCTCCGCGCCCCATCCAAGCAAGACTGGAGCGCTCCCGACAATGCCGCAAGTCCCTGTCATTCTAGGACTTGGGCCGATGACTGTCAAGAAAGAGCCGCCGGGACGGCTGTCGAGGCCTTGGGGGTGGCCGGAATGTCCCGCATTGACCGCCCCGCTGCGGAATGATATGTTTCGCGGTGGAAGCGGGAGTTCCTGCCCGACGTATCCGGAGGCCGCGATGGCTTCGAAAAGAGTCGTCCACATCATCGGCACGGGGACCATCGGGGAGCCCCTCATCGGCCTGTTCTCCGACAGGAAAGACCTGCTCGGCTTCGACGAGGTCACCTTCCACAAGCGCACCCCTCTGCTCACGGATCGATCCAAGGTGGTCAACCTGATCAAGCGCGGCGCGCGCCTGGCGTGCGATGACTCGGCGCGGCGCGGATTCCGGGACATCGGCATCGAGCCGGGCTACGAGCACCACGAGGCGCTGCGCCAGGCGACCGTGGTGATCGACTGCACTCCCTCCGACGTCGGGCTCCAGAACAAGAGGGAGATCTACGAGAAATACGCGCACAGCACGCTGGGCTTCATCGCCCAGGGCTCGGAATTCGGCTTCGGCAAGATGTACGCCCGCGGCATCAACGATCGCACGCTGAAGAAGGGCGTCGACCAGTACATCCAGGTCGTGTCCTGCAACACGCACAACCTGGCGGTCCTGATCGACCTGATCGGCCTGCGGGCCGGCGGGGTCGACGACTTTGTCGAGGGTCGATTCACCTGCATCCGTCGCGCCAACGACATCAGCCAGGACACCTCGTTCGTTCCTTCGCCGCAGGTCAACCGGCACAAGGACGAACGCTTCGGAACCCATCACGCACGCGACGCATGGTACCTGTTCAACACCCTGGGTCACGAGCTCGACTTGTTCTCCTCGGCCCTCAAGGTCAACAGCCAGTACATGCACGCGATCCATTTCAACATCCGGCTCAGGAAGCCGACAACGGTCGAGGCGATTCTCGAACGGATCAAGAACGACGATCGCATGGCGCTCACGTACAAGCAATCCGCCAACTCGGTGTTCTCGTTCGGGCGTGACTACGGCCATTACGGGCGCATCCTCAACCAGGGCGTCCTGGTCGTGCCGACCCTGGCGGTGCACCGTGGCACCGAGGTCGTCGGGTTCTGCTTCACCCCGCAGGACGGGAACGCGCTCATCAGCAGCGTGGCCGCGGCGTGCTGGTTCCTGTATCCGGAATCGTACGAACAGAAGCTGAATTGCCTGAAGGACTCGATCTTCGACGAGGTCTGAGGGCGGGACGGGGGGACGGTGCTCCGCGGGCCATGGGGGCTTCCCCGGGCTCCGGTATCACCCCTCCGGCTTCTTCAAGACAAGCGCCGCGTTCGTCCCCCCGAAACCGAACGAATTGTTCAACGCGTAATTGACCCTCATCCTGCGCGCTTCGTTGGGGACGTAGTCCAGATCGCACTCCGGGTCGGGCGTGACGTAGTTGATCGTCGGTGGGACGATCCCCTCGCGTATGGCCAGCGCGACGATCGCGGTCTCCAGGCCGCCGGCCCCTCCCAGAAGATGTCCGGTCATCGACTTGGTGCTGCTCACGGCCACCGTGCGCGCGCGATCCCCGAAGACCTTCTTCAGGGCGCACGTCTCGACCGCGTCCCCCTGCGGGGTCGAGGTGCCGTGGGCGTTCACGTAATCGATGGCCGACGGATCGATCCCCGCGTCCTGGATGGCCCTGCGCATCACCCGCACCGGTCCGTCCCCGTCCTCGGAGGGGGCGGACACGTGAAATGCGTCACCCGACACCCCGTAACCGGCCACCTCGGCATGCACGGCGGCGTCGCGGCGCACGGCGTGTCCGAGCTCTTCGAGAATCACGATCCCGGCCCCCTCGCTGATCACGAACCCGTCGCGGTCCGCATCGAAGGGGCGCGAGGCACCCCCGGGATCGTCGTTCCGCGTGGACAGCGCGCGCATGGCCGAGAAGCCTCCCACGCACAGGGGCGCGATGACGCCCTCGCACCCCCCCGCGATCATGACGTCGGCGTCCCCTCGCTTGATGATCTCGAACGCGTCGCCGATGGCGTGCGTGCCGGTCGCGCAGGCCGTGCACGCCGCCTGGTTGGGCCCCTTGGCGCCATAGCGGATCGAGACCTGCCCCGACGCCATGTTGACGATCAGACCGACGATGAAGAAGGGGGAGATTCTGCGCGGACCCTCTTTCAGCAGGATGGCGTGCTGACGCTCGATCGAAGGGAGCCCGCCGATGCCCGAGCCGATGTACACGCCGACCCGGTCCGCTTCCGACGCCTCGACCTGGAAGCCGGCGTCCCGCATGGCGATCTCCGCCGCGGCCATGGCGTAATGGATGAAGAGATCCATCTTCTTGACATCTTTCTTCGGGACCCAGTCTTCGGGATTGAATCCCTTGACCTCTCCGGCGATGCGGCAGGCATAGTCGCTCGCGTCGAATCGGGTGATCGGACCGATCCCGCTTCGCCCTTCGAGCAGCGCCTGCCAGTTCTCCCGATTACCTATCCCCAGGGGTGAGACCATGCCCACCCCCGTGATGACGACGCGCCTGTCCATGTCGGTTCGCCCCTGCTGCCGGGCCTCAGGCGTGGGTCTGGATGTACTTGATGGCGTCTCCGACCGTGTGGATCTTCTCGGCGTCCTCGTCGCTGATCTCGATCTTGAACGCCTCCTCCAGCGCCATGACCAGCTCGACCGTGTCGAGCGAGTCCGCCCCCAGATCGTTCACGAAGGAGGCCTCCGTCGTCACCTCCTCGGGGTCGACGCCCAGCTGCTCGACGATGATGCCTTTGACCTTCTCCTCGATGTTCTGCGCCATCTGCTCCCCTCCATGCGGGACGCCCTCGAATGCCCTGTTCCTGTCTGCGCCGTCCGGGCCTTCGTTTGACGCCGGAACGGCAGGCTGATTATTGTTCGCCCCCATTCACATGTAAAGACCGCCGCTGATGTTGAGCACCTCGCCGGTGATGTAGGAGGCGCCGGGCGTGAGGAGAAACGCCACGCCCGACGCCACGTCCTCGGCCGTCCCCAGCCGGCCGGCCGGGATGTGGTCGGACATCGTTTCGCGGGCCTCCGGCGCCAGCGCCCGGGTCATGTCGGTGTCGATGAAGCCGGGGGCCACCGCGTTCACCGTGATCGACCTCGACGCCACTTCCCGCGCCAGGGATTTCGTGAAACCGATCAGCCCGGCCTTGGACGCGCAGTAATTCGCCTGCCCGGGATTGCCCATGAGACCGACGACCGAGCTGACGTTGACGATGCGGCCGTAGCGGGCCCGCACCATCGCGGGCAGGACCGCGCGCGTCATCTCGAACGCGCCGGTCAGATTGACCGTGAGGACCCGGTCCCAGTCCGCCCGCTTCATCCTGAGGAGGAGCCCGTCGCACGTGATCCCGGCATTGTTCACCAGATGATCGACGCGGCCGAAGGCCTTCAGAGCATCCCCCGCGGCGGCGGAGATCGAGGCCGCGTCCGCGAGGTCGATGGCGATCGCCCGGCAACGCGCCCCCCGGCCCTCGCACTCCCGGGCGACGCGCTGAAGATCGTCCATGCCGCGGGCCAGGAGGACCAGATCGGATCCCCTCGACGCCAGCTCCAGCGCGATGGCACGTCCGATGCCCCGCGACGCGCCCGTGACGAAGCTGACGCGCTCCTTGAGCTCGTCCCCGCTCATTCCGTCCGTTCCCCCGCGTGTTCGAGCTCGGCGCAGGTCTTCAGGAGCGTCGCCTGGTCCTCCACGTTCAGGGGCGCCGAGCCGGGGATGGTCCGTCTGACCAGACCGGAGAGCACGCGCCCCGGACCGACCTCGAGCATGAGCTCCGCTCCCATCTCCTTGATCTTCAGGACGCTCTCGACCCAGCGCACCGGCCGGGTGACCTGGTCGACGAGAGCGGCCCGCAAGGCGGCGGCCCGGGTCTCCGGCTGCGCGGTCACGTTCAGGACCACCGGGAGTTCCGCGTCCCGGAACGGCAGATTCTTCAAGTCTACGGCCAGACGCTCGCGGGCCGGCGCCATCAGTTCACAATGAAACGGTGCGCTGACCGGGAGGAGGACGATTCTCTTCGCGCCACGCTTCCTGCCCAGGACGGCCAGCCGCTCCACGGCCGCCGCGCTCCCGGCAACGACGGTCTGGTCCGGCGCGTTCAGGTTGGCCGGCGCAAGGACCTCGCCATCCGACGCGTCGCGGCACAACGACTCCACCTGCTCGAGCGGCAGGCCCAGGACGGCGGCCATCGCCCCGGCGCCGACAGGCACCGCCTCCTGCATGTACTCTCCGCGACGTCGCACGGTCACGAGCGCGTCCTCGAACTCGAGCGCCCCTGCCGCGACGAGCGCCGAGTACTCTCCGAGCGAATGCCCCGCGGCGCACACGATCGAATCCCGCAGGCCGCCGGGGGCGTGCGCGCGCAGCGCCGCAAAACCGGCGACGCTCGCCGTCAGGAGCGCGGGCTGCGTGACGGCCGTGAGCTTCAGGGTCTCCTCCGGGCCCTCGAAACAGGTCCGGGTGAGCGGAAAGCCCAGGGCCCGGTCGGCGCGATCGAAGAGGTCGCGCGCCGCCGGCTCCGTCTCGTAGAGGGATCGCCCCATCCCCACGCTCTGGGATCCCTGGCCCGGGAACAGCAGGGCCACCCCCCGGACGGAGCTCACCAGCCCCACTTGCAGACGGCCGCGCCCCAGGTCAATCCGGTGCCGAACGCCGCGAAGAGAAGGTTGTCCCCCTTGTGGACGAGCCCCTTGCGCACGGCTTCATCCAGGGCCACGGGGATCGACGCCGCCGAGGTGTTGCCGACGCGCTCGATGTTCACATAGACCTGGTCCTCCCGCAGGCCGAGGCGACTGCCCACGGCGTCGATGATCCGGCGGTTCGCCTGGTGCGGGATGAACAGGTTGACGTCGGCGGGAGCGAGACCGGCCTTCTCGAGCACCGCGCGGGAGGCTTCCTCCATCGAGCGGACCGCCATTTTGAACGTTTCGTTGCCGCGCATGCGGATGAAGTGGCGTCTCTCGGTCACGCTCCGTTCCGACGCCGGTTCGCGCGTGCCGCCGGCCGGGACGTAGATGAAGTCCGCCATGCCGCCGTCGGCGTGCATCTCGGACGCCAGCACCCCGTAAGGGGCCGCGCCGGGTGTCAGGACCACGGCCCCCGCGCCGTCGCCGAACAGGACGCACGTCGTCCGATCGCGCCAGTCGGTGTACTTCGACAGGAGTTCCGCCCCGATGACCAGGACGGCGCGGTAGTCTCCCGTGGTCACGAAGCGGTCGGCGACGGCCAGCGCGTAGATGAAGCCGGAGCACCCCGCGGCCAGGTCGAAGGCGGCGGCCCCGGTCGCCCCCAGATTGTTCTGGACGATGCAGGCCGTCGCGGGGATCGGCATGTCGGGGGTGACGGTCGCGCAGATGATCAGGTCGACCTCCGAGGCCGGAAGACCGGCCGCCTGGAGCGCCGCCTCCGCGGCCCGCGTCGCGAATTGCGACATGTATTCGTCGTCCTGCGCGATGCGTCGCTCGCGGATTCCGGTGCGCGAGATGATCCACTCGTCCGAAGTATCCACCATCCTCTCCAGGTCGGCGTTCGTCAGGACACGCGCCGGCAGGGACGAGCCCGTGCCCCGGATCATGGCTCGCCTCTCACCGCGCGTCATCGAGACTCCCCAGCTTCATGTCGCCGGCGGCGTGGATCCCGCCGCCCACGCCGCGGCTCGCAGTCATCCTGAGGATCTCGTCGTGGATGCGATCATTCACCCGGTTCCTCACGAAATCCTGCGTCACGCGCACGGCGTTCTTGATGGCCCGCACGGACGAGCCGCCGTGACAGATGATCGCCGCCGCCCGCACGCCGAGGAGCGGCACGCCCCCGTACTCGGCGTAGTCGACCTTCTTACGGAAATTGCGAAACGCCGGGCGCGCCAGGAAGTAACCCACCTTGGCCAGCGACGACTTGGCGATTTCCTCCTTCATGAAATGAAGGATCGCCTCCGCGGCGCTTTCGACGGCCTTGAGGGAAACGTTCCCGATGAACCCGTCGCAGACGATCACGTCCGCCTTGCCGTTGAAGATATCCCGACCCTCGACGTTGCCGATGAAGTTGAGAGGAGCCTCCTTGAGGGCGCGAAACGCTTCCCGCGTGACTTCGTTTCCCTTGCTGTCCTCCTCGCCGATGCTCATCAGACCGACCCTGGGGTTCGCAACACCGAGCGCTTCGCGGGCGTAGAGGTGCCCCATCACGGCGAACTGCACGAGGTGCTCCGGTCTGCAGTCGATGTTGGCGCCGACATCGAGCCAGACCGACGGTCCCTTGAGGTTCGGAACGACCGCGCACAGGGCGGGCCGCTCCACCCCCTCCAGGACGCCGCAGATCATCTTGACGGTGGTCATCACCGCCCCCGTGTTCCCGGCGCTGACCACTCCCGCCGCGCGCCCATCGCGCACCAGGGTCGCGGCGATGCGGATGGAGGAGTCCTTCTTTCTCCGGAAGGCGGTGACGGGCGACTCGTGCATCTCGACGACTTCGCTGGCGTGCACGATCTCGATCGGCAGCCCGCGGGCGCGATGCTTCGCGAGCTCGGACTCGATCGCCTCACTCCGGCCCACCAGAATGAGCCGCGCCCCGTATTCACGCGCCGCCAGGACCGCGCCGGCCACGGGATTCGAGGGGGCGAAATCGCCTCCCATCGCGTCGATGGCGATCGACATCTCCACGTGTGCACCCTTCCCGGACGCGTGCGCCGGAACGGACCTGGCTGGAAGACCGGCCGGCGGTGGTGAGGCGGCTCGTGCGGGCCGGCGGTGCGGACGTCCGAACCCCGTCCTAGATCTCGCCGACCTCGATGACTTCCCTTCCCTTGTAGAACCCGCAATGAGGGCAGACCCGGTGCGGCAGCTTGTCCTCCTGGCAGTTGGGGCATTTCGAAAGGATCGGACGAGTGAGAGCGTCGTGGGCGCGTCTCTTGTCGCGGCGCGCGCGCGAGTGACGGCGTTTCGGATTCGGCATGCGAGCGTTCCTTCCCTGTGTCTCTAGAGGAGGTTCTTCAGGACCCGGAGACGAGGATCCTCGGTCCTCTGCTCCGCGCAGGCGCAGTCGCCGCCATTGAGATTGGTCCCGCAACGGGCACAGAGACCGAGGCAATCCGGGCGGCACAGCGGTTTGAGCGGCAGACCAAGATACACCTGCTCGGACAGGAGCGTGCCGAGATCGATCCGTGCACCGTCATAGTGGACGCGGGTGACCATGTCGTCGTCGATCCGATTCCTCTCTCCCGCCGCCCCGTCCGGTACGGTCGTGTAGAACAGGTCGAACGGCAGATCGAGGGGAAGCGAGTACTCCTCCAGGCACCTGCTGCAGGAGAGATGGGCCGACGCGCTGATCCGGCCGGAGAACGACAGGCCGTCCTCGCGCTTGCTCAGCTCGCCGCTCAGATGCACCGAATCGACCTGGATCCCTTCGGCCTCTCCGGAAGGAAGCCGAAACCCTTCTACCGAGCGCCCGATCGACAGCCCCTCGGGCCCTATCTCCTTTGTTTCTATGTACATGACGGTTCGGTCCAGGCGGACGGCGCATTATAGCACGCAGGAGATCTTTGTCAATTGTGCGGGGGACAAGGGTTTCGGGGAGGGGGTCGGTCTATTTCTTCTCGAGAGCGCGGAGCGACGCCAGGGCCTCGGCGTGGGTCGGGACGAGCTCCAGCGTTTTCTCGTACTCCCTCCTGGCCTTGGCCAGGAGCCCGTGCGATTCGTAGAAATGCCCCAGGGCCACGAAGTGGCCTGGATTGAACGGCTCGAGCTCCGCGGCGCGCAGGAACGCGGTTTCCGCCCTCTTCTGCCACCGGTAGTCGGGGTTGCGCATCAGGGCCTGCCCCAGGAGACCGAAGACTGCGGCGTTCCGATCGCTGTACGACGTGGCGAACTCGCAGTAGCGGATGCAGTCGAAGTAGTCCCCCATCTTGAAGTAGTCCCTGGCCTTGGTGAAGAACTGCTCGGCCATGCGGCTCTTCTCCTCCTCCATCGACTGCTTCTCGGTCTTGGTCAGCTCCTTGCGGAGCGACAGGCTCTCCAGGTCGAGGTTGACCACCTTCTCGGTCCCCTGCCCCGCGGCCCTGGCCGCGAACAGCTTCTCCGATCGAACCTTGAGAAACGCTTCGAGGAGGCGCGCTTCGATGATCTGCAGCTCTTCCCGGAGGTCCTGTTGAACCTTTTTCATGAAACGCGCGGGCTGGAATCGCTCCTTGCGCTCGAGGTAGGCCGTCTTCACGCGCTCCTGGGTCGCCTCCTCGGTGATCCCGAGGATCGTCTGAGGCGTCCCCTGCTGGGCCACCCTGTAGAAGTCCGTCACCTCCGACCGCTCGCGATCTTCGCGCTTCTTCTTCTCTTCCTCGCCGCGCACGAGGTCCCGGCAGCTGAGGGGGCCGGCCGAGATCGCAGGGGCGAAATTGACCAGGCCGAGAATCAGGAGTCCGAACAGGAACCGCGTCGCGGCCTCCTCGTCGGCCTGGGGCATCTGCGCCAGGACGTCGCGAACCTTCGCCTGACCGTCCACGCGTGAGAGGAGGAACCCTTCGATGGGCGCCAGCGTCAGGCGGTCGACCGGGAGATAGACCTGGTCCGACAGCCGCAGGGTCCGATCCTGCCGCACGAGAGCCTCGCGGATGGACTCGAATCCGACCATCGAGCGCAGGGCCCGGATGATCATCTCGAAGCTGACGACAACGTCGCTCTCCAGAAGCCCCGCGGTCACCGGTCCCTCCTCGAACCGGTACTCGATGTCGTCCCAGCGGAACAGGGCGGTGAGGATGCACTGCGCGAGATCGCGGTTGGCCTGCTGCAGCATCGGGGAGGTCAGGAGCCCCCGGCGCGCGGCGATTTCACCCACCTGACGATCGTCCAGGCCCTTCAGCGCCTCGGCCTCCTCCGCCTGCATCCAGCCGCGCTCGACCAGGACGGCGGCGAGAGTCTCGTCCGCCAGGGAGGAGGACGCCGTCATGATCATGCCGCGATCGAGGAGAATCCTCTTCTCCACGCCGCTGCGCGACAGGTGAAGCGTGCCGGTCTTCTCGTCCAGATAGAGGTCGCGGATGAGCTCGGCCAGCGCGGCGGGAGAGCAGAATCCCCGCGGCGTCTTCGGAGCCTCCGACAGATCGCTGCCGGCGGGGGCCGCGGCCGTGTCCGCGCTCATGCGGCCGTGGCCCCGGCTCGCGGCGCCCCGGCTTTTCCCTCCGAGGGACCCGCCAGAGCGAGGGAGATGAAGACGGTCGTGCCTTCTCCGGGCTTGCTCTTCAGCCAGATGCTGCCGCCGTGGCACTCGACCGCGAGACGGCAGAACGTGAGCCCCAGCCCGGAGTCGTAGAGCATGCGCTTGGAGGTGTCCGATTCGCCCCCCACGAACTTCTCGAAGATGCGCGGTTGCAGGTCTTCGGGGATGCCCTCGCCCGTGTCGCTGACCGTGAGAACCACCGCGTCCTCCTCCCGCCGGGCGTCGATGATCACCTGACCTCCGCCCGGCGTGTGCTTGAACGCGTTGTTCAGAAGGTTGGCGATGACGCGGCTGATCAATTCCCGATCCGCCAGCGGCGACGGCAGGTCCGGAGGGACCCGGTTCTCAACGCGAATGTTGTCGCGCGCGCTCAGCCCCGTCATCTCGTCCACGTTTTCCTGAGCCAGGTGACGCAGGGTGACGCGCTCCAGGTTGAGCGGCATTTTCTGCTCTTCGAGCTTGCCGATCTGCAGGATGTTGAGGATCATCCGCATCAGCTGCCGGGCGCTCTCCTGCGTGCGCTGCAGCAGTTCTTTGAGCCGCGCGGGGTTCACGGTCTCCTCGCTCATCTGGATGAGCTGCACGTTGCCCATGATGCTGGCGAGCGGGTTCTTGAGGTCGTGGACCACCATCTGCATCATCGATTCCTTGAACCCTTCCATCCGGATGAGCTTCTGGTTCTTCTTCTCGATCTCCAGGCGATTCTTCTCCAGCTCGTCGTGCAGGGCCTTGACGCGCAGGACCGAACGCACCTTCGCGAGGAGCTCCACCTTGTTGATCGGCTTGCTCAGGAAATCATCGGCGCCGTACTCCAGCGCCTGGACCTTGTCCTCGAGCGCGTTCAGGGCCGTGACCATGATGATCGGCAGGAGCCTTGTCTCGTAGCGGTCCTTGAGCCTCTGGCACAGCTCGAACCCGCTCATCCTCGGCATCATCACGTCGAGCAGGAGCATGTCGGGCGGCGCCGTCTCGACGAGGCGAAGTGCATCCTCGCCGTTGTAGGCTTTCACAACCTGGTATCCGCTGCCCCTCAGGATCGATTCCATCAAGCGCACGTTGCGCTGATCGTCGTCGACCACGAGGACGGTGCCGCTCCGTTCCGCGGGGGCGGACGGGTCATCGGCCGGAAGAGAGGTCTTCATCTGGTCCATCGCGTCAGTTCGTGTCCGGGTTGCCGCCGCGCTGCAGGAAGGCGGCGATTTGGCGCGGGAAGATGCCCGGCTCGATCGGCTTCGGGATGTATCCCGCGCACCCTGCCTCCTTCGCCCTGACTTCGTCTCCCTTCATGACATGCGCCGTCAGGGCGACGACGGGTATGTCGCGGGTCTCCGGGTTGTCCCTCAGGAGACGCGCCGCCCGGAGCCCGTCCATCCCCGGGAGCTGGATGTCCATCAATATGAGGTCGGGACGGATGAACTTCAAGGCATCCAGCGCCTCCTCCCCGGTCGTCGATTCCGCGACCCGATACCCGCTCGCCTTGAGGATGTCGCGCACCAGCTTGAGATTGATGGGATTGTCCTCCACCACGAGGATGAGGTCGCCCTGCCGATCGGCATCGTGCGTCAGCCGGGTGACACCCTCCGGCCTTTCGGAGAGAGAGGCCTCCTCGGCCTGGGGACGGGGGCTCAGGACGCCCGGGATGGTGAAGGTGAAATCGCTCCCTTCGCCGAAGCGGCTCTCGAGCGTCACGCTCCCCCCGTGCATCTCGACAAACTTCTTCACCAGCGTCAGGCCGAGCCCCGTGCCCTGGTATCGGCGGGCGTACGAGCCGTCCACCTGGGTGAAGGCCTGGAAGATGCGCTCCTGGTCCTCGTCCTTGATGCCGATCCCCGTGTCGATCACAGACACCGCGAGCCGGTCCACCACGCGCCGGGTCCGAAGAGTCACGCGCCCGCCGGGATGGGTGAACTTGACGGCATTGCTCAGGAGATTGTTCATGATCTGCTTGACCTTGTTGCGGTCGGCGCGCACCTCGAGCGCAGAGTCCTCGACATCGAGGACGATCTCGATGTGCTTGCGTCCGGCTTCGACACGAAGCAAAGCCATCGCCTCCTCGCAGACCGGTCCGATCTCGAACTCTTCGGCGCTCAGCTTCATCTTGCCGGCCTCGATCTTCGACAGGTCGAGGATCTCGTTGATCAGCTCCAGGAGATGCCGCCCGCTCGACAGGATGTCCGCGACGTAGTCCTTCTGGTCCTCGCCGAGAGTGCCGGAGCCGGTGTCGAGCAGGAGCTCGGAGAACCCGATGACCGCGTTCAGGGGCGTGCGCAGCTCGTGCGACATGTTGGCCAGAAACTCGCTCTTGAGTGAATTGGCGCGCTGCAGCTCGAGGTTCGATTCCTGCAGCTTCTGGTTCACGACCTCCAGCTCCTGCGTGCGCTCCTTCACCTTGCGCTCGAGGTCGGCGTTCATCCGCTCGATGTCCTCGAGGTGCTGCTTCTTCTCCTCGAGCTTGTCCAGATACAGCTTGTACGAGTAGTAGATGAGCACGCAGAACGGCAGCGACAGGACGAACGAATAGATCCCGAAGCGCTGCAGGAAGTACGACATCCCGAGGGCCAGGGACCCGCCCGCGAAGAAGGACGGGGCCGACCACAGGAAGTTTTCGTGCCACACCTTGAACAGGTTCAGGCGCCCGCTGAGCGCCACGACCCCGGAGATGCTGTAGGTGTTGACCAGGTAGAAGACCAGCGTGGCGACCATGAGAGCGACCATCGGTACCACGCCGCCGCCCTGAGCGCTGCCGCCGAAGAGCACGTAGGTCCGGCAGGTGGCGAAGGTGGTGACCACGAACGAGGAAATATTGAAGAGCGCGCGGTAGAACTCCATCCTGGGCGTACGGATGAAGCACAGGCTGGCGATGCAGAGGATCGAGATGAGCACCGCGTTGGCCGTGCCCAGCAGGATCATCGTGGCCAGGATGAAGGGATGCGAAATCGACATCTCGACGCGCATCCCCAGGTGCACCGTGTGCGGCGCCATGACGGCGCCGATCAGGGCCAGCATCAGGAACTCGGTGTCGAAGGTGAGGGTGCCGCCGTGCAGGACGCCCAGCAGGATCAGCAGCGCGGCCGCGTAGGTCGCCAGGATGTAGAACCGGGTGCCCGGGTTGAGGTCTTTCATGCCCGCGTCTCCGGCCCCGGCGCGGACAGGCGCGCCTCCCACCGGCGGCGCACCTCCACTCAGTTCACCGGGCTCCGACCGATGTCGTACTTCTTGAGCTTGCTGTACAGGCTGGAGCGGTTGATGCCGAGCACGGAGGCCGCCAGCTTCTTGTTCCAGTTGCACTCGGCGAGTGTCTTCAGGATGTACAGGCGCTCGTTTTCGTGCAGGGAGAGCTTCACCTCGGCGCTTTCCGTGGTCCCGTCCTTCAGGTTCGGCGGCAGGTCGCTGATCTCGATCAGGTCCCTCTTGGAGAGGATCACGGTGCGCTCGATGACGTTCTCCAGTTCGCGGACGTTGCCGGGCCAGGAGTACCGGGTCATCACGTCCATCGCGTCGCTGCTGAACCCGCGCATGCTCTTGCCGATCTTCTTGGCGACCTGTTCCAGGAACTCCATGCCCAGGATCGGAATGTCCTCCACCCGTTCGCGGAGAGGGGGAATGTGGATCGGAATCACGTTGAGGCGGTAGAACAGGTCGTTCCGGAAGCTGCCCCGCTCCATGCCCTCCTGCAGGTTCTTGTTCGTGGCGGCGATGACGCGCACGTCGACCTCGACGGTGTCCTCGCCTCCCACTCTCTCGAAGCGGCGCTCCTGCAGGAAGCGCAGGAGCATGAGCTGGGTCGCCGGGGAGATGTCGCCGATCTCGTCCAGGAAGATCGATCCTGTATCGGCCAGCTCGAAGCGGCCCTTTTTCTGCTTCACCGCGCCGGTGAACGCCCCCTTCTCGTGACCGAAGAGCTCGGAGTGAAGGATCCCCTCGGAATAGACCGCGCAGTTCGCCTCCACGAACGGCCGGTCGGCGCGCGGGGAGTTGTAGTGCAGGATGCGGGCCAGAAGGCCTTTCCCCGTGCCGCTCTCGCCCATGACCAGCACGGTCGAATCGGTGGCGGTCACCTCCTGGAGCACGTCGTGGATCTGTTTCATCTTGGGACTCTTGCCCAGGATGGCGCTGAACGTGTGCTGACTCTGCAGATTGCGTCTGAGCTCGAAGTTCTTCACCTTCTCCGACTGCAGCTCCTCCGCCGCGCGTCTGCGCTCGTATCCCATCTGCTTGATCTGCGCCGCCTTGTCCGCCAGGGAGAGGAGATCCTCCTCGGTCACGGGCTTGCGGAGATAGTCGTACGCTCCCTTGCGCAGCGCCACGATGGTCGCGTCGACCTCCGGATGGGCGGCGGACACCGCCACGGGCGTTTCCGGAGACGCTTCCTTGAAGCGCGCCAGCGCATCGAGCCCGCCCATGTCCGGCAGATCGTGGTCGACGATCACCAGGTCGAAGCTCTGCGCCTTCAGACGCTCCAGCGCCATTGCGCCGCGGTCCACCGCGACGACCCGGTGCCCGGCGCGCGTCAGCGCGCCCGATTCGGCGCGCACCGCCTCGCTGTTCGCATCGACGATCAGGATGTTGGCCTTGGGTGTCACGCTCCCCTCCGCAAGTGTCCAGAAGACCAGCAAGAACCGTTCCACGGGACACGGAGGGGAGAGGCGACGGAAGGCCCGCTCTATGAGACCCTTGCGGAGATCACGAACTCGAAACCGGCGGGCCGGGTCACGGGCCACGACGATTTTCGTAGCGGCGATGACGGAAAGTGTAATTCCGCGTTGTCCGTATGTCGCGCTCAGGGGCCGGGCCTGACCAGGGCCAGCACACGCGTCAGGTCGTCGACGGAGGCATCGAAGGTGAGACTCTCACCCTTGCGGAACGGTCCCGGCCGGAGCGGACGCACGATTCGCACCGCCTCCATCCCCAGAGCGCGGGCCCCGTCGAGCTCGAACCCGTTTCCGTCCCCGACGAAGAGACAGTCGGCCGGCCGAACCCCGAGGGCCCGGCACGCGAAGAGGTAGATGCGGGGGTCAGGCTTCAGGACACCGACGCGGAACGAGAAGACCAGGCGATCGAAGTGGCGCGCCAGGTCCAGCCGCTCCACCAGGAGAGCGGCCGTGGACGAGGCGTTGCTCACCAGGCCGAGCCGCAGCCGCCGGTCGCGGCGCAGCGGTTCGAGCGTGGGCAGAACGTCGGGATAGAGCGACGTGATCGTGGTCATGCGCTCCTCCAGGAGAGCGGCGCGCGCGAGCGTGGGGTCGGCCGGATGCACCCCGCAGTCCAGGGCGGCCTGCCGCAGCCGCGCCGTGAAATCGGGAAGCTCTCCCCTTTGGGCCCGGTCGCTGAGATCCGTCCAGGCCGCGATGAACCGCTCGGGATCGACACCCAGGAGACGGGCCTCTTCCCTTTTCCCCTCGAGATAGGCCTCCGAATCGATCCGCACGAGCGTGTCGAACAGATCGAAGAGCACCGCGCAGTGCGTGCCTTTGAGCATGAACACCTCCGCGGACGCCGGGGTCGAGGCGCGGCCCCGGGGTCCGGCGAGTGGCGTGCTATAGTAGATGAAGGCGTGGAGCCACGATACGTGCTGTGCTTTCCGGGTCGAAGCACCCTTCTCCTCGTGGCGGCCTTGTCTCTTGCCGGCGCGATGACCATGGCTTCCGCCGCGCCGGAATCGCCGGCCGCGTCCTCCCTCCCGCCTCCCGCCGACGCCTTCGTCCGTTCGGGTCTGAAGGACCTCCACGAGGGCCTCTACGCGAGAGCCGAGGACTCCTTCCGCCAGGCGGCCCGCGCTGCGCCGGGAGATCCCGCGCCCGATCTGTTCATCGCGTTCACCTTCTGGTGGCGCATGATTCAGGATCGGTCCGATCGGACGCTCGACGAGGCGTTTCTCCGGGCCGCAGGACATGTGGTCGAGAGCGGCGGAGTCAGGCTCGATACCACCCCCGGCGACGTCCGCCTCCTGACCTGCGTCGGCACGGCCCACATCCTGCGTTCGCAGGTGGAGGGCCTGCGCCGGAATTTCTTCAGGGCGGCGCAGGAGGCGAGACGCGGCAAGAAGATGCTCGAGGCGGCCCTGCAGATCGATCCGTCACAGCGGGACGCCCTGTTCGGCCTGGGCGCGTACAACTACTACACCGAGAGGCTGCCCGGCCTGGCGCGTGGTCTTCTGTTCATGCCCAAGGGGGACGCGGAGCTCGGTCTCAGGCAGCTCAAGACGACGGCTTCATCCAGCTCCTATTTCAACACCGACGCACGCCTTCTTCTGGCGTTGATCTGCGGCAGCAAGGTTGAGCAGTGCTACGAGGACGCTCTGGGTCATCTGAGCGCGGCGCTGGCCCAGGACCCGGCGTCCCCGCTCCTCCTCGGTTCCATCGGCGGCGTCAAGATGAGGCTGGGGTATTACCCCGAGGCGGTCCGCGCATTCGAAAAGGCGTTGTCCTCCGCTTCGGGCGAGAGCACCGAACGCCTGGAGCAGCGGCGCGTCCTGAAGGTGTATCTCGCCGAGGCCCTGACCGCCGACTGGCAGCTGGCGCGGGCCGGCGACATCCTCAAGGAGATCGGGGACCTCAGCGCGTTGCCGGCGCGGGAACGCCAGCTTTCCGAGCGCGTCACGACGGAGATCGCGCAGAAGGTGGGCGATCTGATGATCGCTCCGGCGCGCCTCCCGGTGGACGATCACCCTCCCGCGGACCAGGCGGCGAAGAATCCGCCCGCCTCACGCATGGCGGTCCGCGCGCGCGCGGCGCTCGCGGCGGTCGACCGCGGCGACGACTCGGAAGCGATCGCCCTTCTGGGGGCCCTCGCCGGGGCTCATCCGGGCGACCCCCTGCCGCGGTTTCTCATGGGGAAGATCCATTTCGACAGGGGCCGATTCGCGGACGCCGAACGGGAGCTCGATGCCGCCCAGGAGCGCGCCCCGGATCCTCCCGCCTGGATGGCGGGGTGGATCGAGCTCTACCGTGGTCTCGTGGACAAGGCCCGAGGTCGCCGCGCCGCGGCAGAGGCTCACTTCCGTGCCGCCAGCGAGGTCAGGCGATTCCGATCGGCGGAGCGCGGGATCCTGGAGCTTCAGGAAGGGGTGCCGCCCCACGCCCGCTGCCGGCCGTGAAGGCGGGGGGTCATCTCGGCAGTGCCCTGAGGACCCGCACGACGTACTGCTGAGTCTCGCGGAAGGGCGGGATCCCCTTGAACTGATCGACCGCGTCCTCTCCGGCGTTGTAGGCGGCCAGCGCCAGGCGGACCTGTCCGCTGTAGCGCGCCAGGAGCTCCTTCAGATAGCGCACGCCGCCGTCCACGTTCTCCACCGGATTGAAGGTGTTACGCACGGCGAAGCGCGCGGCGGTCTCCGGCATGAGCTGCATGAGACCCATGGCGCCGCGCGGCGACACCGCGAAGGCGTCGTAGCGCGACTCGACCTCGATCACGGCCAGGACGAGTCCCTCATCGACCTGATGCTTGCGCGCGATCCGCGCCGCCAGGTCGCGCAGCGCCTCCCGCTTGAACACCTCCCCGGGGGCGATCTCGATCGGTCCGTCGGCGTCGATGCGAGCCCCGGGGACCGCGAGGGCGACCGGCGCCGGAAGCGGCGGCTGGCCGGGGATCGGATCCGCGGGCGCCGGGGAGGCGGATCTCTCGGGAGGGGGGGACGGCGCGGGCTCGTGCCGGATCGCCACCACCTGCGCGTTCGGCAGGGTGATCTCCCCGCCTCCTTCGATCATCAGCAGGATCCGGTCGCCGTCCTTCCGATAATCGGTCACGGGGAGCGATCGACCGTTGCGCAGCAGCGCGACATCGGCGCGCGCGCCACCGACGGACAGGGCGAGCACGGCGAACGTCATGACGATTCGAAGACCGCGTGCCGCGAGGTTCGTGAACCATCCCATAAGATGCAGAGAGTATACGGCGTCCGGCCCGGTCAGGCAACGTCCAAGTGCCTCGGGATGCGGCTACTTCCGGTGAAATTCCTTCTCGATCTGATCGAGGCTGAGCCGCAGCAGGACCGGGCGGCCATGAGGGCAGGTCATCGGCATCGCCGTCCCCAGAAGATCGCCGACGATGGCGCGCATCCGGGGAGCGTCGAGCGGATGGTTGGCGGTGACGGCGGCGTGGCAGGCGGCCGTCGACAGGAGGCGGTGCCTGAGCCGTTCCAGGCCCTCGGGCCGGCGCCATTCCAGCACCTCGGCCAGGAGCTCACGCAGGAGCTGCGCCACGGTCGCTGCCGGGAGGAGCGCCGGGATCTCGTCGACGATCAGGGTCCCCTCCCCGAACGGGGCGACGGAGAGGCCCAGGGCCAGGAGATCGTCCCGTACCCCCTCGAACGCCTGGCGCTGGGCGGGACCGATCTCGACGGTCACCGGGAAGAGCAGCTTCTGTACGGCCACGCTCCCGGTTCGACTCTGGGCCATGAGCCGCTCGTAGAGCACCCGTTCGTGCGCCGCGTGCTGATCGACGATCACGAGTCCGTCGGGCGACGAGGCCAGGATGTAGGAGTCACGGAATTGAGCCAGGGGAGCCAGTGACACCGCGTCGAAGAGCCCCGCGTTCCGCTCCAAACCACCCATTCCGGCTCCGCCGCCGATCGGAGCGGCGGCACCCCGGGCACTCGTCCCGGGGGCGGTCTCTCCAGGAGGGATCGTGTCCGGCTCCACCGCCGAGGCGATTCCGTATCCCGTCCCCCGGAAGCCCGGCCCGGCCTCTGCGACACCCGGCGAGAACGAGGCCATCTGCTGGAATGGCCGCCTGACGCCGAGCCCTTCGAGCAAGGCCTCGCGCACCAGGTCGTGCACGGCTCCGGGCCGCAGAAATCGGACCTCCGCCTTGGCCGGGTGGACGTTGACATCGACCTCGTCCGGAGGCACCTCCAGAAACAGGAAGACGACGGGGTACCTGCCGCGCGGCAGGAGCGTGGCGTAGGCCGCCTGGACGGCGTGCAGGATCCGCCGATCGCGGATCGGCCGGCCGTTCACGAACAGGCTCTCGTCGGCGGACGTGGAACGATTCAAGCCAGGCGCCGACGCCAGGCCCACGATCCGCAGGGTTCCGGATCGCCGCTCGATCGGGACCAGGACCGCGGCCTCCGCCGCTCCGACGATCTGCGCCACGCGCACGCGGTAGTCCGCGGCCGCGGTGAAGCGCGCCAGCTCGCGCTCGCCGCTCGCGAGCGAAAAGGCGATGCCGGGGTGGGCCGCGGCGGTGCGGCTGACGAGCGCGGCAACGTGGCCGGTCTCGGTGGCGGCCGAACGCAGGAATTTTCGACGCGCCGGCGCGTTCTGAAAGAGCCCCTCGACCTCGACGGTCGTGCCGCGCGGGTGCGGCGCCGGCTCCACGGCCAGGATCTTCCCCGCCCTCAGGCGGATCCGGGTCCCCTGCGGGCCGCCGGTGCAGGTCGTCAGGATCACACCCGCCACGGATGCGATCGACGGCAGGGCCTCCCCGCGGAACCCGTAGCTGTGGATCGCCTTCAGATCGGAGGCCAGGCGGATCTTGCTCGTCGCGTGGCGCTCGAACGCCAGGCGCGCGTCGTCCCGCTCCATCCCGGAACCGTCGTCGGCCACCCGGATCCGGTCGACGCCGCCGCCGTGGAGCGCGATGTCCACCCGGCCGGCCCCGGCGTCGAGGGCGTTCTCCAGGAGCTCCTTGACGACCGAGGCCGGGCGCTCGACGACCTCACCCGCCGCGATCTGGTTCGCGACGTTCGACTCGAGGATCCGGATCACGGGCATCCGCTTCGCTCTCCCCCGCCTACGCGAGCAGCATCTTCTTACCGCGCGAATCCGTGACGCAGAAGGTCTCTACGGTCGCCAGGGTCTTCTCGAGCTTGGCGATGTGGCAGATGGCGTCCCCGGGGTTCACCATCGGCATGGTCGTGATCCCGATGATCAGCCCCGTAAGAGGGGAACGGACCATGGACACTTCGCGACCGAACGGGTTGGTGATCGACGCGATCTCCTCCCCGGCATAGATGATCTCACCCGGGCGCACGACGATGTCGGCGATCCCCCCCTTCACGGACCGGACCCATTCCGACACCTTCACGATGACGCGGAAACGTGGCTCGCGCCGCGTGTCCTGCGTCATCCCGAGGGCCACGAGAACGTTGCGCACGCCGGCGACACCCCGCGCCACCATGTTCCGCTGGAAGCGGAACGTCTCCCCCGCCTCGAAGATGATGGTCGGCACGCCGGCGGTCGTGGCGGCGTGGCGCAGCGTGCGCGGCGGGCCCGGCGAATCGATGATGATCTCGGTGCCGAACGCGCGCGCCATCTTCCGGACGTCCTTGCACGACATGTCGGCTCGCACGTGCGGAAGGTTCGTCCGGCCGAGACTCGCCGTGTGCAGGTCGATACCGTACCTCGATCGCACGACGATTTCGGTGAACAGCGTGTGGGCATAGCGCGCCGCCGCGTTCCCCTCGGGGCTGCCCGGGAAATAGCGGTTCAGATCGCGGCGGCCCGGCAGGTAGCGCGTGTGGGTGAGGAAACCGACGCGATTGACCACCGGGACGCAGATCAGCGTCCCCCTGAGCTGCTGCGGCGTGTAGCCGGTCATGACGCGACGGACGATCTCCACCCCGTTCAGCTCGTCGCCGTGAATGGCCGCCGTCAGGAAGACGATCGGTCCGCGCTCCGCCCCGCGGATGACGATCACCGGAACATTGACCGGGGTGGCGGTGTAGTACTCGCTCGCCTTGAGGAGGATCTGCTCGATCGTTCCGCGGCGGATGTCCCGGCCGCCGATCTTCAGCGCCATGACTCGGGCACGCTCCTAGCTTTCGTTCGTCTTCCTGCGCTTCTTCGAGCGCGCGAACCCCGCCGCGTACTCGACTATCGCCAGCGCGATGTCGGCGCCCGTCGCTCTCTCCAGTCCCTCGAAGCCCGGCGACGAGTTGATCTCCACGAGCTTGGGCCCGGTCTGCGACTCGAGCATGTCCACGCCGGCTATCTGGAGCCCCATGACGCGCGTCGCCTCCAGCGCCACGCGGCGATAGGTCTCGTCCAGGTCCACGACGGTGCCCGTGCCCCCCCGGTGGACGTTCGACCGGAACTCGCCGATCGACGCCTGGCGGCGCATCGCGGTCACCACCCGGTCTCCCACGACGAAGGCGCGTATGTCGCGACCCTCCGACTCTTCGATGAACTCCTGAACCAGGATGTTCATCCCCAGGTTCCAGAATGTCTCCAGCACGGTCAGCGCCGACTGTTCGGTCTCCGCAAGAATGACACCTATCCCCTGCGTCCCTTTCACCACCTTGAGGACGGCCGGCGGTCCGCCGACGATCTCCAGGGCGCGGTGGATCTGGGAGGGGTCGCTCGCCATGACCGTTTTCGGGATGTCGAGCCCTTCCCGCGACAGGAGCTGCAGCGACCTGAGCTTGTCGCGCGATCGGGCGATCGGCTGGGAGTTGTTCACCAGCGGCACGCCCATCATGTCGAACTGATTGACGACCGCCAGCCCGTGCTCGGTGATCGAGGCGCCGATGCGCGGGACCACGACATCGAGATCGGACACCCGCGATTCGAGTCCGCGGTAATACATCTCAGGGGCGCGCCGGCTCAGCACCAGGACGCAGTGCAGAGGGTTCAGGACCCGCGCCTCGTGACCCAGCCGCAGGGCGCTCTCCACGAGGCGGCGCGTGGTGTAGAGACTACGCCTGCGCGACAGGATGCCGATGACCACGCTGCCTCCTGTCCGCGGCTCCCGGGTCCCGCCCGTCCCCTGACGCGCGACGCGCCCGCCGCCGGGCCGCCGTCGCGCGGGTCGTCGCACGCACTCCGTCCTCCTCGAGCGCGGCCTGGGCGGCCGCGAGGCGCGCGATCGGGATGCGGTACGGGGAGCAGCTGACGTAGTCCATGCCGGCCGCATGGAAGAACCGCACCGAGCGCGCGTCCCCGCCGTGCTCGCCGCAGATGCCGATCTTCAGACCGGGATGTGCGGCGCGCCCCCGTTCGATGGCGAGCAGGACGAGCTGGCCGACCCCTTCGCGATCGAGGGTCTGGAACGGGTCCTCCGCGAAGATCCCGAGGCGCTTCTCGTCGACGTAATCCGGCAGGAACCGCCCGGCGTCGTCACGCGACAGGGCCATGGTCATCTGCGTGAGATCATTGGTCCCGAACGAGAAGAAATCGGCGCGGCGCCCGATCGGCCCGGCCAGGAGCGCCGCGCGTGGCACCTCGATCATCGTGCCGACGAGACAGGGGATTTTCAGCTTCTGCTCCGCCAGAACCCTGGCCGCGACCTCGCGGGTGCGCCTCTCCACGAGCTCGAACTCCTTCGGATCCATGATCAGCGGATGCATGATCTCGGGCAGCACGCGGATGCCCCTGCGCCGCACGGCCGCGGCCGCCTCCACGATGGCGCGCACCTGCATGTCGAGGATTTCGGGGTAGACGAGGCAGACCCTGCAGCCGCGATGACCGAGCATCGGGTTGGCCTCGTGCAGCTGGGTCACCCTCAGGGCCACAGTCTCGAGCGGAAGATGCAGGCGGGCCGCCAGGGAGCGTTGCTCGTCCTCACCCTCCGGCAGGAACTCGTGCAGCGGTGGATCGATCAGCCGGATCGTGACGGGCCGACCGTCCATGGCCTCGAAGATCCCCTCGAAATCCTGGCGCTGGAAGGGCAGGAGCCTCGACAGGGCCCGTTCACGCGCCTCGGTCTCCTGCGCCAGGATCATCTCCCGGATAGCCAGCCGGCGCTCCGCGCTGTCGAAGAACATGTGCTCCGTGCGGCACAGGCCGATCCCTTCCGCGCCCATCTCGACCGCTTTGCGGGCATCGTAGGGCGTGTCGACGTTGGCGCGGACTCCCAGCCGCCGGGCGGAGTCCGCCCAGGCCATGACCTCGCGATAGGCCTCCGGAAGCTCGGGCCGGACCAGGGCCAGCGAGCCGTCGTAGACCCTCCCGACCGTCCCGTCGAGGGTGATCGACTCGCCTCGCCTCACGGTCCGCTCGCCGAGCCGGATCGTCCCCGCCTCCAGGTTGATCGACAACGCCTCGCAGCCCACGACACAGGTCTTCCCCCAGCCGCGCGCCACGACCGCCGCATGCGACGTCTTTCCCCCCGTGGCCGTCAGGATCCCCTGTGCCGCGTGCATCCCGGCCACGTCCTCGGGGGACGTCTCGCGCCTTACAAGGATGACCTGACGCCCGGCGCCGGCCGCCTCCTCCGCATCCCGGGCCGTCAGCACCACCTCGCCCGTGGCGGCCCCCGGGACCGCCCCGATCCCCGTGGCGAGCAGGCGCTTCTCCAGCTCGCCACGCGGCACCTCCGGATCGAGCACGGGGTAGAACAGGCGCTCGATGTCCTCCGGGGCGACGCGGCGGACGGCGTCGTCCCGGGTGATCAGTCCCTCTCTCGCCATGTCGCGTGCGATCCGGAAGGCCGCGCGGGGCGAACGCTTGCCCGTGCGGCACTGGAGCATGTACAGGCGGGCGTCTTCGATCGTGAACTCCAGGTCCTGCATGTCGCCGTAATGCCGCTCCAGGAGCCGCTGCACGCGCTCCAGTTCGCGGTAGACCGCGGGCATCCGTTTCTTCATCTCCCGGAGGGTCATCGGTGTGCGGATGCCGGCGACCACGTCCTCTCCCTGGGCATTCATGAGGACGTCTCCGTACGGGGACCGCGCGCCGGTGTTGGGATCGCGCGTGAAGCAGACCCCGGTGCCGGAGGTCGGCCCGAGGTTGCCGAAGACCATCTGCACCACGCTCACCGCGGTGCCGGGCAGACCGGTGATCCTCTCGACCCTGCGGTAGGTGACCGCCTTTTCCGCCAGCCAGGACCTGAACACCGCCTCGATGGCGCCCCAGAGCTGCTCCACCGGCTCCTGCGGCACGGGGCCGCCGGCCGTCTCGCGGATGTGCGCCTGCAGGCGCCGGCAGATCTCCTCCAGCGCTTCGGCGGGCACCTCGGTGTCCTTGTCGACACCGAGACGCCTCTTGGCCTCCTCGAGGTGCTCCTCGAGCGGGTGGCGGGGCAGGCCCAGCACGACACTGCCGTAGGCGGAGAGGAACCGCCGGTAGGAGTCGAAGGCGAATCGCCGGTTTCCGCCACGCTCCGCCAGGCCGAGCACCGTGCGGTCGTTCAGCCCCAGGTTGAGAATCGTCTCCATCATCCCGGGCATGGAGCGGGCCGCTCCCGATCGCACGGAGACCAGGAGAGGATCGCGCGCGTCACCCAGCCGGCGACCCGCGAGACGCTCCAGACGGGACAGGTAGCCCTCGAGCTCGCGGCCGATGGCGCGCCGCAGCGCCCCGCGACCCCGTTTCAGGAACAGTCCGCACGCCTCGGTCGTGATGACGAAACCGGCGGGCACCGGGAGGCCGATGCGCGTCATCTCCACGAGCCCCGCCCCCTTGCCACCCAGGAGATCGCGCATCCCGCCGTCCCCTTCCGCGCGACCGCGCCCGAACGAGTAGATGAATTTGCGCGGCATCAGCGTCCAGCCTCCCCGGGCCGAGCCTCCGCGCGATCGCGGGAGGGCGCGGTCCTGGCCGGTTCTCCCTCGACGACGATCTCGGAGAAGTCCCCCACCCGCAGGAACAGACGGGCGATCGACTGCAGGAGTCCGAGGCGGTTGTCCCGCACACGCGCGTCGTCGGCCATCACCAGGACATCGTTGAAGAATCGGTCGAGGAGCGGCCCTAGGCGGGCGATCTCCCGCAGCGCCTGCAAGGGGTCGGATCGCGCTTCCGCCGATTCGATCGCCGCCACCGCGGCGCGCAGCGCCCTGTCCAGAGCGCGCTCGGCGTCCTCACTCAGCTTCGCTGCCTCGTACCGGGACGCGGGCCGATCCTTGAGAATGTTCTTGATCCGCTTGTGGGCCAGGACCAGCGCCACGAAACCCGCGTCCTCCCGGATCGCATCGAGGGCGGCCATGCGCAGCCGCGCGTCGTACGGGTCGTCCGCCGAAGCCGCCAGGGCGGCGCGCACGGAATCCTGGCGCAGACCGGCCTCCTCGCCGATGAACTGCAATCGTCCCCGGTAGAACTCCAGGAGGGTCGCCCTGGCCTTCGACACCGGCACGCTTCCCTCGATCGCATCCTTTCCGTACGCGGCCAGCGCCCTGTCGAGCAGATCGCCGAGCGAAACCCGGACCTTGTTCTCGATCAGCAGACGGCACGCTCCCAGCACCGACCGCCTGAGGCCGTACGGGTCGCGCGAGCCGGTCGGCACGATCCCCAGCAGGAAGATCCCCGCCTGCGTGTCCAGGCGATCGAGAAGACCCACGATCGCCCCCTCGGGCGCGGGTGGCAGCGGGTCCTCCAGGCCGCGCGGCAGGTAGTGCGCGTAGATCGCCATGGCGACGCTCTCCGGACGTCCGTCGGCCCGCGCGTACAGCCCCCCCACGATCCCCTCGAGCTCGGGGAATTCCTTCACCATCTGGGTCGTGAGATCGGCCTTGCTCAGCCGGACCGACTCCTCCACCGCCTCCCGGGAGACTGCGGCGCCCGAGCGCTCGAACGCCTCGCGCACGGCGGAGGCCAGGAGGATCATGCGTTCGCACTTGAGCGCGTAGGACCCGAGCTTCTCGTGGAAGGTCACGCGCGACAGCTTGGCCGAGTGCTGTTCGAGGGGGACTCTACGATCCTCCTCCCAGAAGAACCGCGCGTCGGCGAGCCGGGCGCGCAGCACCCATTCGTTCCCTTTGCGGATGGCGCCCGTCGGGTCCCCCTGGGCGTCGGCGACCGCCAGGAAGCGATTCAGGAGCCGGTCGGAGCCCCCCCTCAGCGAGAACGATTTCTGGTGGTGGCGCATGGCCGTGACCAGGATCTCCTCGGGAAGATCAAGAAAGGAGGCGTTGAACTCACCGTCGATGACCTGCGGCCACTCCACGGAGTGCGTGACTTCGCGCAGCAGATCCGGGTCGCCCTCGACACCGGTGGACGAGCCCGGCGGCGCCGCAAGAATAGCGTTGTGACGGCGCGCTACCCTGATCAGGCTGTCCTCGATCAATCTGCGCCTCTCCTCGATGTCGATCTCCACCAGGTGCGCTCGAAGCAGCTCGCGATACTTCACCGAATGACGGATCGTGACCCACGTCTTCCCCAGAGAGCGATGCCCCAGGGTACGGTCGCCCGAGGGCACGCCCGCAATCGTCAGATCCACGACGGCGTCGTCGAAGAGCGCAATCACCCAGTGGATGGGCCTCACGAAGCGGAATTCGCCTCCGCCCCACCGCATGGTCTTGGGGAACGCGATCGATAGAACGGCGGGTGGCACCCTGACCGCCAGAATTTCGACCGCCGCCGACCCGTGCACCTCCTTGCGCACACCGACACACTCCCCCTTGGGGGTGGTGATGCGCTTCAAATCCTCCACCGTGACGCCCTGCGAGCGGGCGAACCCCTCGGCCGCCTTGGTCGGCCGGCCCGAAGCGTCGAACGCCGTCTTGACGGGCGGGCCGCTGATCTCCTGCACGGTATCGGGTTGCCGGTCGCGAAGGCCGTGCGCCATGATGGCGAGACGCCTCGGCGTTGCGAAGGCCTTGATGTTTTCGTCGATGTTGAAATCGATGTCCGGCAGGAGCCTCCCCGCTTCGAACTCGTTGAACAGGGCGAGGCGCAGGTCCCTCAGGGCGCCGTCGATCATCCGGGCAGGAATCTCCTCGGTCCCGATCTCGAGAAGAAAGACCCCACCGGCGCGGCCGCTCATCGGCCCCGCGCCTCCGTGGTGCCCGCGCGGTTCTTGAGGAGCGGGAAGCCGATGGCCTCGCGGGTCTTCAAGTATTCCTTGGCGCACCCGACCGAGAGCCGCCTCACCTTCTGGATGAACCCGGTCCTCTCCGTCACGCTGATGGCGCCGCGCGCTTCCAGGACGTTGAACGTGTGGGAGCAGCGCAGGGCGTAATCGTACGCCGGCAGGACCAGCCCGAGCTTGAGGAGCCTGTGCCCCTCCGCTTCATACTGATCGAACAGACGGTTCAGGAGCGTCACGTCGGCCGCCTCGAAATTGTGCTTCGAGAACTCGACCTCCTCCTGGAGCCGGACGTCGCCGTAGGACACGCCGGGCCTCCACTCGAGGTCGAAGACGTTGTCGACGCCGTTCACGAACATGCAGATGCGTTCGCTGCCGTAGGTGATCTCGACCGGGATCGGCGCGAGCTCCACTCCACCCGCCTGCTGAAAGTAGGTGAACTGACTGATCTCCATTCCATCCATCAGCACCTGCCAGCCGACGCCGGCGGCGCCGAGCGTGGGGGATTCCCAGTTGTCCTCATCGAAACGGATGTCGTGCGCCTGCGGCTCGATGCCGAGCGCGGACAACGATTTGAGGTAGAGGTCCTGCACGTCGGCAGGCGACGGCTTCAGGATGACCTGGAACTGGTAGTGCCGATAGACGCGGAACGGGTTCTTCCCGTACCGTCCGTCGACCGGCCGGCGCGAGGGGGAGCAGTAGGCCACGCGCCACGGCTCAGGCCCCAGGACGCGGAAGAAGGTGTCCGGGTGCATCGTCCCGGCGCCCACCTCGACGTCGTACGGCTGCTGCAGCAACGCCCCTTCCGAGGCCCAGTACTGCTGCAGAGCCAGGATCAGCTGCTGGAAATTGAGAGGCACATCGTCACCCGTTCCCGCTCATCCCGTCTCAGCGCCCCCGGCGCAGCGCGCGCAGAATCTCGTAGCTCTTGAAGCGCCGGTCGGTCAATTCGAAGAAGACGATTTCCGCCAGCTCCTGGAGCGGCGCCAGCGCCCGCGCAACCGCCTCCCGCCCGATCAGGGCCGCGGGCGCCGCCTTCAGGATCTCCGCCGCGGCCGCGAGAGCGTCCGCCTGCAACGGCAGCCCGCCCGGCAGACCGCCCGCGGCGCACGTCCGGCACAGGACGACGCCGCCCCGCCGATCGTACTGTCCTCCGCGCGACCCGAGTTCGCGTCCGCAGCGTCCGCACGATGACAGGGACGGCAGGACCCCATGCAGCCGCAGCGTCCAGATCTCGAAATACCGCGCCGCCCACGCCAGGTCGAGTCCGTCGCGAACCGCCCGCAGCACGGCGTGCAGGAGTCGGAAGTACGGCTCGTCCTCCTGCTGCTCCCGCGCAAAGGCGTCGGCGACCTCCGCCATGCAGGCCAGGACGGCGGCCCGTTCCGGCTCCTCCTGAAGCCGATAGAACGACTCGAGGAGATCCACCGTTTCGATGCGCGCGAGGTCGGCCCCCTCGCGTTCGAAGTACTGCAGCCGGACGCGGCTGAGTGGTTCCAGGTTGCTCCCGAACCGCTTTCGGCTCCGCCGCGCCCCCTTGGCCACCGCCCGCACCTTCCCGGCCGCGCGCGTAAGGAAGGTCACGATCCGATCCGACTCCCCGAGGGGGTGGGATCGGATGACCATCGCCTCGGTCTCCCTCACCGGCACCTTGGACCCTCTCTCCCTCCGCCGTCATCGGTCGGCGAGGTGGGGCCCGGCCACCACGAAGAAGGAGAGCAGGCCGAGCAGGTCCACCGACGTCGTCACGAACGGATTCGTGGCCACCGCGGGATCGATGTGAAGGGTCTTCAGGAGCATCGGAAGGACGGCGCCCAGGACCGACGCCAGTCCCATCGACAACCAGAGCGACAGCCCCACGGCGAGACCCTGGATTCGACCGAGCCCCATCAGCAGGATGGCGGCGATCCCCAGGAGCGCCCCGAAAATGAAACCCAGGAGGATCGCGATCCGAATCTCCTTGAAGATGACACCGCCCGCGACGCGCATGGAGATCCGCCCGGTCGACAGGCCGCGGGCCATGATGGTGGCCGCCTGTGTTCCGATGTTTCCGCCCATGCCGAGCACGACCGGAATGAAGCAGGCCAGGGGCGGCAGCGGCGTGTAGGCCTTGATGACGAGGGCGCCCAGGAGCCCGCCTCCGAACGCCGCGAACATCCAGGGAAGCCGGAGCCCGGACGCCTTCAGCGTCGATCGTGTCAGGCGCTCCTCGTCGGATGTGCCCGCCAGTTTGTAGATGTCCTCGGTCGCCTCTTCGCGCATGACATCGATGACATCGTCGATCGTCACGATGCCCGCCAGAACACCGTCGGTGTCCACCACCGGGATGGCCAGGAGGTCGTACTGAGACACGATCTTCGCGACTTCCTCCTGATCGGTCTCCGGACGGACGGTGATCACGTCGGTCGACATGAGCTCCTTGAGCTCGGTCGTCGGCGGGACCGACAGCAGCTTGCGCAGCGACAGCACCCCCTTGAGGCGGCCCTGCCCGTCCAGCACATAGAGGTAGAAGACCATCTCCGCCTCCTGCGCCTTCTGGACCGCGGCGATCGCCTCCTGCACCGAGGTGTTCTCCGGCAGGGCCAGATAACGGATCGTCATGATCCGGCCGGCGGTGTCCTCGTCGTACTCGAGAAGGTCCTGGATCTCCTCGGAGGCCTCCTTCTGCATGTGGGACAGGATGCGTTCCCGGACGTCTCCGGCGAAGCCCGAGAGAATCTCCGCCACCTCCTCTGAGGGCAGGCGCTGCAGGATGGGCGCCAGGTCCTCCGGACTCATATCCCGCAGGAGATCGGGCCGGTGCGCCGGATGGATCAGACCGAGCAGGGCGGCCGCCTGGGCCGTGGCGCGCTCGGCGAGAAGGCGGAATGTCGCCGACTTCTCCTCCTCGTCCAGGGACTTGAAGGCTTCCGCCAGATCGGCGGCCCGCACCTTGCCCAGCATGTTGAGGAGATGGACGGTGGCGCTCCGGCGGAGCAGTTTCTTGATCGACTCCACCAGGATCGTGCTGTCTTTCATCGCGCCGCCCTGTCTCCCCGAGAAGGGCGGTCATTCTATCGCAACGGCGGGACAACTACGACAGCGGCAGACCGATGAGCCGGAGCAGGGCCGTGTCGTCGCGCCAGCCCTTCTTGACCTTCACCCACAGGGAAAGATGGACGCGTGATCCCAGGTACTCTTCGACCGCGTGGCGCGCGGCGGTGCCGATCCCTTTCATCATGCGGCCGCCCTCGCCTATCAGGATCCCTTTCTGCGATTCCTTGTCGGTGACGATGGTGGCGTGGATGCGGGTCAGGCCGTTCTCCGCGCGCTCCACGAGATCGATCATTATGGCGGTGGCGTGCGGCACCTCCTGCCGTGTCTGCCGGAACACCTGCTCGCGGATCAGCTCGGCGACAGCCTGTCGCTGGGGCAGGTCCGTGAGCATGTCCTCGGGGAAGTGGGCCGGTCCCGGTGGCATCTTCGCCGCGATGACGGCCTCCAGCCGATCGCTGTTTTCACCGGTCAGGGCCGACACGGGAACGATTTCGTCGAACAGTCCCATGCGACCCGCCTCGTCCATGAGCGGCAGAAGAGCCTCCTTCGGGGCCAGGTCGACCTTGTTCAGCACAAGGAGGTTGCGCGATCGGGCCTGCCGCAGCAGATCGAACGCGAAGCGGTCGCCGGGCCCGAACCCCTCGGAGGCATCGACCAGGATGCCCACCACATCGACCTCGCGCAGGACGCGCGTCGTCAGCCGCACCATCTCCTCGTTCATGCGATAGCGCGGCTTGTGGATCCCGGGGGTGTCGATGAAGATGACCTGGAGCCCGGGACGGTGCAGAATGCCCCGCACCGGAAAGCGCGTGGTCTGCGGGACGTCCGAGACGATCGACACCTTCGCCCCGACCATCCGGTTCATCAGGGTCGACTTGCCCACGTTGGCGCGCCCGACCAGGGCCACGAAGCCGCAGCGAAACTCCTCCGCGATCGGCGCCGCCCCCCGTCGGGTCGCGGCCGCGGATCCTTCCTCCCTCTCGCTCATGGAACCGACCCTCCGCTGGCGCCGCCCGGAGCCTCGCCCCAGGGCAGGCGCCGTCTCTTCAGGGAGACCCGCGCGGCGCGCGCCAGGAGCGTCCCCTCCAGGCGTCTCATCTCGCCGGCGTCCTCCTCGTGATCGTATCCGAGCAGGTGCAGGTACCCGTGCGTCACGAGCAGCGACAATTCCTCTTCCACCGTCCAGCGGGCGCGCCGCGCCTGGCGCCGGGCCTGGGGCACCGAGACGGCGAGGTCCCCGAGGTGGGGACGACCCGGCTCGAGCTCGCCGCGCGCGGGGAAGGACAGCACGTCGGTCGTCCGGTCCTTGCCTCGGAAGACCCGGTTGAGGCGACGCACCTCCGCGTCGGAAGCCAGCAGGAGCGTGACCCCCGAGCGGGTCCGCCGGGTCGCCCGCAGCAGCCGACCCAGGAGGCGGGAGCAGCGCGGCGCGAAACCGCGCCAGGCGGGCCGCTCCACCACCACGTCTATTGTCCCCATCGCTTGAAGGTCGGCGGCGGTCCCTCGTGCGACCGGCTGCCGCGAAACGGCCGCTCCTGGACCTTCTCGAAATCGAATCCGGGATAGTCGATTCGGTGATGGTAGATGCTGCTGAGCGTCCTCAGGAACGCCGCCTCGGCCCGCTCGAGATCGGAAAAGGTCAGGTCGGACTGGTCGAGCTGATCGTCGAGGACGACGTCCGAGACGATTTTTCGGATCAGGCCCTTGAAGCGCGCCGGGGAGGGGTCCTCGAGCGTGCGGGCGGCCGCCTCGATGGAGTCGGACAGCATGAAGATCGCCGCCTCCTTCGTCTGCGGCTTCGGTCCCGGGTAGCGGAAGTCGGATTCCTGCACGTCCCCCGTGCCCGCGCCCCCCGCCTGCAGGGCCTTCTGGTAGAAGAAGTTGATCTTCCGCGTCCCGTGGTGCTGCGGGATGATGTCCAGCACCTCCTTCGGCAGGCCGTAGCTTTTCGCCAGCTCGTATCCCTCCTTCACGTGGCTGGCGATGACCAGGGCGCTCATGTGCGGGCTCAGCCGGTCGTGGCGGTTGTCACCCTCCCTCTGGTTTTCGATGAAATAGCTGGGCTTCAGGAGTTTCCCCACGTCGTGATAGTAGGCGGCGACCCGGCAGAAGAGCGCGTTGGCGCCGATCGCCTCCGCGGCGGCCTCCGCGAGGGTCCCTACGATGACGCTGTGATTGTAGGAGCCGGGAGCCTCCACCGCCAGACGACGCAGCAGGGGATTGTTGAGATTCGACAGCTCGAGCAGCCGCACGTCGGTGAGGATGTTGAACACCGACTCCATGAGCGGCAGCAGGAACGAGACGAGGACGGCGACCAGGACCCCCCCGAAGAACCCGCCGCCCATCTGGAAGACGAGGTGGGACAGGGGCGGCGGCGTCCCCGGAAGACCGAGGAGAGCCAAAACGGCGACCGCGTTGATCGTGCCGAGCAGGATGCCTGCCTGGATCGGCGCCGTGCGCCTGCGATAGCCCGTGACGCCGTATACCGCGGCCAGGTTCCCGATCAGGCAGTAGACCAGAAGCGAGAGATCGAAACCGGTCATCATCCCGAACAGCATCAGGTAGAAGAGCGTGTAGGCGACGCCCACGCGCGGTCCGACGAGCAGCGTGATCAGCATCGCGCCCGCCGCCAGGGGCAGCATGAAGCGGTACAGCCCGGGATTGGCATACGGCTCCACCCCAAGCGAGCCGACGAGGTGGTCGAAGAGCCAGAGGAAGCCGCGATCGATGGTCAGGGCGATGACCGTCACCAGCACCAGAAGGGCGAACAGATGCCGCTCACGACGCTCCGTTTTCCGGTAGAAGTCGGCGTAACGGAGCATGAACAGGACGACGAGACCGAGCAGGAGGACCGTGCCGACGAGCGTCATCGGGCTCTTCTTCGAGGCGCCGCGATAGGCCAGGAGCATGCGGGCGGCCGCATCCCCCACCGCTTCCCCCCGGCGAGCGAGGAGCTTGCCTTTCGGGATGCGGACGATCAACGGTTCGATGCGCCCTTCCGCCTCCTGTCTCCGGGTCTCGCTCACGGCGCCGTCGAACACCAGGCTGGGCGTGATGAGGTCCTGCAGGAAGGGTCCGAGCGACTCCACCTCGCGCGGGGACGCTCCGGCTTCGCGCAGCGTCACGAGCGCCCGCCGGCGCGCCTCGTCGAGCGACAGGGTGCGATCGCTCGTGTTCTCATCCCACTCGTCCCCGGCGCGCGCGTCGCGCACCGTCACGCGACCCGATGCGGGGAGGAGAATGAGGCTCCCGACGATGGGCCGCTGGTACGCGCTGCGCAGGGCCTGCAGGAAGTGCTCCTCCGTCCGCACGTCGAACCGAACCGAGACCAGGTAGTCACGGGCCTGACGGGCCGCGGCCGTTCGCAGTCCGTTCTTCGCGGCCGGCGCATCGTCGGACGCTCCGCGGCCGGCGCGCCAGATCTCGAAGGCCTGCCGGGCCGAGCTCACGGCGTCGGCGAGAGCCTGACTGTCCAGGTCGTATACGGGAGGGACCATTCCTCGGGCCGCGTCGCGGACCTCCTTCGTCGCGGCGTCGTCCACGAATTCGCGCGTCTCTGGCGCGACGATGTCGGACGGTGCTGTCGACCCCGCCGGAAGGACCGGAGGCTCCTGCCGCAGCTGCCGACTCAGCACGAGGGGTGTCGCGGAGACGAGAAACAACGTGATCCACGCTGCGCGCGAGTCGTACACAGCCTCGAGAGCCGCGTGCAGGCCGGCGCGCGCGCGCTCGATGGATCCTCTCCGGCCCGGGTTGCCAGGGGACGGACGATCCGCTCGTGGCGTGGACATGGGGGCCGTCAGCGCCGCCCGGAGGGTTCGGAGGTGGACCGGGAGGATCGGCGTCGGCCCCTGGCCTGGACCGGGGCACCGGTCTTCGCGGGCTGGTTTCCGTTCCGGTACGCCTCGTAGGCCTTGATGATGCTCTGCACGAGCGGGTGCCGCACGACGTCCGTTTCGTCGAAGTAGACGAACCGGATCCCCGTCACGGACGCGACGACGGTCTGCGCCTCGATGAGGCCGGAAGTCCGGCCGGGCGGCAGGTCGACCTGAGTGACGTCCCCGTTGATCACCGCCTTGGAATTGCTCCCGAGGCGGGTCAGGAACATCTTCATCTGCTCGGATGTCGTGTTCTGCGCCTCGTCCAGGATGACGAAGGAGTTGTTCAGGGTGCGGCCGCGCATGAAGGCGAGCGGTGCTATCTCGATCGCTCCGCGCTCCATCTGCGCGTCCGCGCGGTCGCGATCGAGCAGGTGGTACAGGGCGTCGTACAGGGGCCGGAAGTAGGGATCCACCTTTTCCGCCATGTCCCCGGGCAGGAAGCCGAGCTTTTCCCCGGCCTCGACCGCCGGCCGGCAGAGAATGATGCGCTCCACCTTCTTCTCCGTGAGGTGTCCGACGGCCGCCGCCACGGCCAGGTAGGTCTTGCCCGTGCCCGCCGGACCGATGGCGATCACCAGATCGTTGTCCTTGATCGCATCGAGGTACAGCCTCTGATTGAGGCTCTTGGGAGTCACGTACCGGCCGTTTGTGGCCCGCAACCGCCCCGACGCGAAGAACTCGTGGAGAACGGCGGAACGGTTGTCACGCAGCAGGCGCGCGGCGATTTCCACGTCCCCTTTCTTCAGGGCGTACCCTCCCCGCACGACCATGGCGAGCTGATCAATGAGATTCGCGGCCAGGGCCTCCTTGTCCGGATCCCCCTGCACGGTTACTTCCGTGCCGCGCGCGGAGACACGCACGCCCAGGTCTTTCTCGATCGTCTTGAGGTTTTCGTCGTAGTGTCCGAAGACGTCGATGAGGAATTCTTCGGGGAGTGCGACTTTTCGCATTCGGCTCGGCGTGCCCCCCCGATCACCGGTGGAGACCTGAAACAGGGGTCTAACTTAACATCCGATCACGATGTTGTCAATGCAATCGCCACAGGGGGTCATCGCGTAACACTTGTATTATCAATTGGTTACTTCGATGGCGGTCGTATCGACGGGGGCATCTCGACACGAATCGAGAGATCCTTGAGCTGCCGCTCGGTCACGGGCGAGGGGGCCCCGCTCATCAGGTCGACTCCGCTGGCCGTTTTTGGAAAGGCGATGACGTCCCGGATCGACGGGCAGCCGGTCAGGAGGGCGGTCAGTCGGTCCACGCCCAAGGCGATGCCGCCGTGGGGGGGAGCCCCCATTCGCAGTGCGCTCAGGAGAAAGCCGAACTTCGATTCGGCCTCCTCCCGGCCAATCCCGAGGACCTGGAATACCTTGGCCTGCAGATCGCTCCTGTGGATCCGGATGCTGCCGCCGCCGATCTCCATGCCGTTCAGCACGAGATCGTAGGCGAGCGCGCGTGCGTCCAGGGGTCGGCTCTCGAGCAGCGGGACGTCCTCCGGGCGCGGCGCGGTGAACGGGTGATGGCAGGAGACCAGTCTCCCCTCCTCGTTGCTGTGCTCGAACAGGGGGAACTGGTGCACCCACAGGAGAGCGTCACGGGTTTCGTCGACGAGCTTCTCGGCCCTGGCGATGGACAGCCGCAGGCCGCCCAGAATCGTGCAGGCGGGCTTCCAGGCATCCGCCACGATGAGGAGAAGGTCGTTGTTTCCTCCGCCGGCGGCCTCGAGGACGGCCCGGCAGCCCGCCTCGGTCAGGTGCTTGAGGACCGAGGACTGGATGCCCCCCCCCGAGCTCTTGATCCAGATCAGACCCTTCGAGCCCAGAACCTTGGCCGCCTCCACGGTGTTGTCGATCCGCTGCCGCGACCAGATTCCGCCCCCCGGGATGGGCAGCGCCTTGACCACGCCGCCCTTGCTCACGCTGTCCGAGAAAACCCGGAAGGGACTGTTCGCGACGGCGCCGGTCACGTCCTTGATCTCGAGGGAAAAGCGGACATCCGGTTTGTCGCTGCCGTAGCGTTCCAGCGCCTCGCGGTACGACAGACGCGGGTAGGGGCCCCGGATGGAGCGGCCGGCGGCGCGGAATATCTCCTCCACGAGTCCTTCCATGAGAGGGTACAGCGCCTCCGGATCCGGAAACGACAGCTCGACGTCGATCTGCGTGAACTCCGGCTGGCGGTCGGCCCGCAGATCCTCGTCGCGGAAACACTTGGCGATCTGGAAATAGCGGTCGCAGCCCGCGACCATGAGGAGCTGCTTGTAGATCTGGGGCGACTGCGGCAGAGAGTAGAAGCGTCCCGGGTTGACCCGGGAGGGGACCAGGTACTCGCGCGACCCTTCCGGCGTGCTGCGCGTCAGGATGGGCGTCTCGATCTCCAGAAAGCCGTGCGCGTCGAGGAACTGTCTCGCGGCCAGGAGGATTCGATGCCGCGTTTCGAGGATCCGCTGCTGGCGCGGCCGGCGCAGGTCCAGGTATCGGTAGCGCAGGCGCACGTCCTCGGCGACGTTCGCCTCGTCGTTGAGCGGAAACGGCAGGGTCTCGGAGGTGTTCAGGACGTCGAGGCGCTCGGCTCGGACCTCGATCTCGCCGGTCGGCAGCACCGCATTCAGGTTCCCGGGACCGCGGGCCACCACCTGGCCGCTCACCGCGATCACGAACTCGGGGCGGAGGGTCTTGGCCGTCGCGAACGCCTCAGGGGCGGTCTCCGGGTTGAACACCGCCTGGGTGACTCCGAAGCGATCGCGCACGTCGCAGAACAGGAGCCCGCCGTGATCGCGCACGCTGTCCACCCAGCCGAGAAGACGCGCTTCGCGGCCGGCATCCTTCCCCCGGAGCGCGCCGCAGGTGTCGGTCCTCTGAGGGTACATCCCTGTTTCAGCCACCCATCATCTCCCCGAGCCGCGCGACCACGGTCTCTTCCGCGATCGTCTCCTGCGAGCCGTCGGACATGGTCTTGAGGGTCACGGAACGCTCCTTCACCTCGCTCTCGCCGAAAATCAGCACGAAACGGGCCCGAAGATCGTTGGCGCGGCGCAGCTGCGCCTTCAGGCTCTTGTCGGGAAGCGGGTCGAACACGACCCTTCTCCCCGCGGCCCGCAGCGCGCCCGCCACCAGCAGCGCCCGTTCGACACCCGGCTCTCCCACCGCGGCGATGAAGACGTCCGGACCCCCGCCGTCGACCGGGCGGGCCGACGGCAGCGCCATCACCAGGCGTTCCTCGCCGACCGCGAACCCGAAGCCCGGGACATCCGGGCCGCCGAGATCGCGGATCAGTCCGTCGTAGCGGCCGCCACCCAGCAGGGCGTTCTGCGCCCCCAGGGATTGAAGCGCCACCTCGAAGGCCGTACGCCGATAGTAGTCGAGTCCGCGCACCAGCCTCGGGTCGACCCGGTGACGCACACCATAGTTGCGGAGCAGGCCGAGGACATGGTCGAAATGCTCGCGACACGCGGCACAGAGAAAGTCCGTGATCGCCGGCGCCTGCGCCATCGTGGCCCGGTCCGCCTCCACCTTGCAGTCGAAGCAGCGCAGCGGATTGTCCACCATGCGACGGCGGCAATCCTCGCAGAGACCGTCCCTGCGCGGCTCGAGATACGCAAGGAGCGCAGCGCGATAGGCGGGACGGCACGTGGAATCGCCGACGGAATTGAGGACCAGCTCAGGGTCGTCCAGCCCCAGCCGGTGCAGGAATCTCATGAGCATCTCGAGCGTCTCGGCGTCGACGGCCGGGTGCTCGCTGCCGAACACCTCGACACCGATCTGGTGAAACTGCCGCATGCGTCCCTTCTGCGGCCGCTCGTAACGGAACATGGGACCGATGTAGTACAGCCTCTGCAGTCCCGATGCGCGGTGCATCTGGTGCTGGAGAACGGCGCGGGCCACGGGGGCGGTGTTCTCGGGACGCAGGGTCAGCGACCGGCCGCCTCGATCGACGAAGGTGTACATCTCCCTCGACACGATGTCGCTCCCCTCGCCGATGCCGCGCGCGAACAGCTCCGTGCTCTCGAAGATGGGCGTCCGTATCTCCCCGAACCCGTAGCGCTCGAAGATTTCGCGGGCGTGATCTTCCACGAGCTGCCAGCGCCCGATCTCCTCCGGCAGGATGTCGCGCGTGCCCTTCTGTGCCTCGATCATGATCCCTGCGTGCCCTGCACGAGGCATTCCCCGAAGACCGGACTGCCTTCCGGAATGCGCGCCGCGTGCGGTGCCTGGCGAAAGGGCGTGCAGAATAGCACACCCGTCCGTCCGGGCGGAAGGAGACGGGAGGTCTATAATGCCCGTGCGCGCGCGACGAGGTGTCATGAGACGGAGAGGGATTCCAGAAAGTGTCTCGAGGCGGCGAGGCCAGGCGTTCCTGGCCGCGCTTGTCGCGCTCACCCTTCTGGCCTGGCCGATCGAATCCGGGGCGGTGCGCCGGCAGCGGACGGTCTTCCTCAGCCAGCCGCCCGACTGGGCTCCCCAGGTCGACGAGGACCACAAGCAGCCGTCACTGGCCTTCCACCCGGCGTGGACCTGGAGCGGCTTCAAATCGCCGCTGGCGGGCGACCCGCTCGCGTGCGCGGGATCCATCGTCGCCGCAAGCCGGGACGGAGAGATCGCCGCGCTCGAGCCGATGAAGGGCGAGGCCCGCTGGGTGGCGGCCCTCGCCGAGCCCGTGATTCAGGGCCCCGCGAGCGACGGAACGCGCTTGTTCATCGCGACCTCCCGCGGCCGCCTTCACGCTCTCAACGGCAGCGACGGAGCCTCACTCTGGACGACGGACCTTCCGGCCGAGCCGGTGGTCGCTCCGCGGGTCCTCGGAACGCGCGTCCTGATCGGCACGGCAGACGGCAGTCTCCTGTCGATCGAGAAGGACAGCGGCCGGGTGGCGGCGACACGCCTGCTGCCCGGACGCGCCTCGACTCCTGCAGAGCCCGCGCCCGGTTCGGTGCTGGTCGGCACGGATCACGGGGCTGTCCTGGCGCTCGAGGAATCGAGCCTGGAGGTGCGCTTCCAGCGCGACATCGGTGTGCCGATCACCTCTCCTCCCGTGTTCGATGGCGCGCGTGTCTGGTTCGCCGCCGCCGACCGGACGGTCCGCTGTCTTCGCTTCCGGAGCGGCCGGGAGCGCTGGGTGGCGAGGACAGGGGCCATGTGCACCGCTCGACCGTTGGTTCTCGGTCCATATCTTTACGTGCTGAGCTACGACAACGACATCTACGTCTTCGGCAAGCGCAACGGCCACCAGCTGACCCGCGTCCGCCTCGGTCACCGACTGGATGCCGACGCGGTGGTGGCTCAGGACCACCTGTTCGTCGTACCGTTCACCGAAGCCAGCATCGTGGGGCTGACCCTGCCGGGCCTGCAGAAGGCCGGACGCTTCGATCTCCAGGCTCCCGGAGAATGGTTCACGACGGCCCCCCTCTGGCTGGCGGACCGGGTCGCGCTCGGCTACGGTCGCAGCGAAGGACGGATCCTCTCCCTGCTGGTCTCGAAACAGGTGGCGCAGCCGAAGGCGCCTGGCGCGAACAAGCCGGACGCGAAGGAGCCGGGGCCGGCTGCCCCGCCGGCGGCCGACGGGACATCGCCCCGGCACTAGGAGTGTGTCCTCTCAGGCGCCGCGCGCGGCCAGGATGCGTCGGCGGATCTCGTCTCCGGTCTCTCGTGTTCCGAGGTCCCCGCCGAGATCGCGCGTCGTGCGGCCCGCGATCACCGCGCCCGTGACAGCCTCCTCGAGAAGGCGGGCCTCCTGCCGGTAACCGATCTCCTCGAGCATCATGGCGGCCGAGAGAACCGCCCCCATCGGATTGGCGACGTTCTTCCCCGCGTACTTCGGCGCTGAGCCGTGCACCGGCTCGAACAGCGAAGTCCGGCCGGGATGGATATTGCCGCTCGCCGCGAGGCCCAGGCCGCCCTGCAGCTGCGCCCCCAGGTCGCTCAGGATGTCGCCGAACATGTTGCAGGTGACGATGACATCGAACTGGGACGGGTCCTTGATCATCTGCATCGCCAGCACATCCACGTAGAGATGGGACGCTTCGATGTCGGGGTAATCGGGGGCCACCTCCCGGAACGTACGCTGCCACAGGTCATGTCCGTAGGTGAGCGCGTTGCTCTTGTCCGACATCAGGACGCGCCGACGACCGCGGGATCGCGCGTGCTCGAACGCGTGCCGGATGATGCGCTCCACCCCCTTGCGTGTGTTGATGTCCTCCTGGACGGCGAGCTCGTCGGGGGTCCCCTTCTTGAAGATCCCACCCATGCCCACGTAGAGCCCCTCGGTGTTCTCGCGGAAGATGACGAAGTCGATGTCGCGGGTCGTCCTCCCCTTGAGGGGCGTCAGACGCTCGGCGATGAGCCGGACGGGGCGCTGGTTGACGTACAGATCGAGCTTGAACCGGAGACCGAGCAGGATGTCGGCCGCGTGCCGGTTGTCCGGCACGCGGGGGTCCCCCAGGGCCCCCAGCAGGATGGCATCGTAGCCGCGCAGGGAGTCGAGGGCGGCGACGGGCAGCGTCTCGCCGGTCTTCAGGAAATGTTCCGCACCGTACGGCAGGAGGTCGAGATCGAGCGGCCGCCCCCCGACCTGCGCGGCGGCCCGCAGGCATTCGACCGCCTCGCGCGTCACCTCGACGCCGATACCGTCCCCCGGGATGACCGCGATGCGACTCACAGGGTCCGATCCTCCGGGGGGCTCCCGCCGAGGCCGAGGAGCCGGCGGATCCACGCGACGCGCGGCCGCGAGGGTCCCTCTTTCCCAGGGCAGGCCCCGGGCGGACGCTCGTCCAGACCCCGCAGAAAGTCCGCGGCGCGCGAGAACGCCTCGTCCACCTCCCGCGCCCCGGAGCCGCCGGAGAGCGACGCTCCGCCGGGAAGCTCCAGGACGGGGACCCGGCTGCCGTAGCGCAGCTGGAGCGCCGGATCGGCATCCACGTCGGCCTCGATGAGACCCACGCGGTGCCGGCGGGACGAGCGCTCCGCCAGCCGTCCAAGCGCGAAGCACAGCGGACAGGCGTGGCGGGTGTAGAGGACCGCGCCCGCCCTGCCTCTCACAGCACGCTCCGCCTGTACAGGAGACGGTGTCCGAAGTACAGCGCCAGCAGCCCCGTCCCCGCTCCGATCGCGTCGCTGACGACATCGGTGATGTCCGCGAACCGGTTCGGCACGAACATCTGATGGATCTCGTCGCTGATGGCGTAGCCGACGCAGAGGCCGAACGCAATCAGGAGGGTGTGCGATGACACCGATCGCGTCAGACCGTTGTTCAACGCCCGGGCCATCAGGACGGCGAGCCCCAGGTACTCCACCGAGTGCTCGAGGTAGTCGGGATAGGCGGCGGCCCACGGGATCTGCGACAGGCTGGAGAGATAGAAGATGAGGACGACGTACGCGAGGAGCGGGCCCCAGATCCACAGGGCGCGCAGGACTCTGCGGACGGGCATCACCGGATCGGGAACGGGTACATCACGTAGGCGAGCACGAGCGACAGCACGATCATCGATCCGCCCAGGATGAGGACGACGCGCATCCGGTTCTTCGCGTCATTCTGGGTCAGGAACGCGAAGAACACGGCCACCAGCCCCGAGAACACCACCATGTTGAGGAAGTGGCTTCGGATCATCCCGGACCCGTCACTCTTTCCGTCCGGTCGCGATGTCGAACGCGTCCAGGATCAGGAGGAGGTTCATCAGTCCCGCGGTGAGGAGGAAGGTGTTGCCGTACTCGTAGGTCACGCTGCGCACGCGCGCGCGCTGGCGGTCCACGAGCCGGGTGCGCCGGGGGTCTCCCTCCTCGCCGGGCAGGGCGTAGACGATCGTGCCGTAGGTCAGGTAGCGGCCGACGAGATCGAACGGACCCACGGCCACGTTGTCGAAGGTGGCCAGGAACGTGAGGGGCTGCCGCTCCTCGATGAGCGACGCCGCCCCGTCCGACGCGATCCCGAGGCCGAACGTGGCCGCCACCACGAGGAAGAATACCGCGGCGCGTCCCTTCTTCCCCAGGTAGAGATGGCCGAGACCGGGAACGAGCCATGCGAGCGCGCAGGCCACGAACGACCCCGCAGCGGAACGCGCCCTGGGCGCGGCCTGCTCCACCATCGTCTCGCTCACGCGGCTACTCCTTGACCACCCACACCTTCACCTCGGCGGTCACCTCGGGATGCAACCGGATCGGAATCGTATAGATCCCCAGGCTCTTGATCGGTTCCGGAAGCTGGATGCGCCTCTTGTCGACGACGATCCCTTCCTTCGACAGCGACTCCGCGACATCACCGGACGTCACCGATCCGTACAGCACGTCGCTCTCCCCCACCTTGCGCACGAGAGTCAGCGACAGCGCCTGGATCCTGCCCGCCAGCGCCTGGTTCTCCTCCTTCTCCTTCGTGAGCCGGACGACGTACCGCCGCTTCTCCCTCTCGATGACCTTCAGGTTCCCCGCCGTGGCCGGCAGGGCCTTTCCGAGAGGCAGGAGATAGTTCCGGGCGTAGCCATCGGCGACCTTGACGATCTCGCCGCGGCGGCCCAGCTTGTCGATGTCTTCCTTCAGGACAATCTGCATGCGTTCCTCCGGCAGGCCTTCAGGCGGCGCCTCTCAATCCGAGGTGAACGGAATCAGGGCCAGGATGCGCGCTCTCTTGATGGCCTGCATCAGCTTGCGCTGATGCTTGGAGCACGTTCCCGCGATCCTCCGAGGGAAGATCTTGGCGCGCTCCGGCGTGAAGGCCTGGAGGAGCCGGACGTCCTTGTAATCGATGAACTTGATCTTCTCGTCGCAGAATTTGCAGAACTTCTTCTTCCGGAACAGGAACTTCTTCTTGTACTGCTTCTTGCGTCCGCGATCCTGCCCTCGTCCGCCCGATTCTCTCGATTCCCTCATCGTCTCTCCTGTGCCCCGCTCAGGGCATCATGGGCGGCTCGAGAAGCTGCTCGTCGCGCTCCGGCCGCGGCCTCATCATCGGGGAAGGACCGAGCTGAAGCTCGCTTTCCACCCGCACCGCCATGTGGCGGAGAATCCTGTCGTTCATGCGGAACCGTCGATCGAGCTCCTTGACCAGCGTCGCGGGGCACTCGAGGGTCATCAGGACGTAGATTCCCTCCTCGTGGTGCCTGATCGAGTAGGCGAGCCGGCGCTTGCCCCACTTCTCAATCTTCACGGACTTGCCTCCGGCGGCCGTCACGACCTGCTCGTATCCCTTGATGAGCTCATCGACTTCCTCGTCCGTATAGGTCGGGTCGGCGATGAACACCGTCTCGTATTGTAGCATTGCGTGGACCCTCTCTTTCTAGACTGGACCTTCCGCCGCGCCCGAGCGCGGCGGTGCATTGAAGCGGTTCATGGCGGCCGTCACGCCCAGGAGGACGGCCGTCTCGGCGCAGTCCGCCGCGAGCCGCACCAGATCGGGAATTCGCGCGCGCTCAGCGCGACGGAACGGCGCCAGGACGAAGTCGGCGTGCGCCGAGGCGGGGTCCGCGGGACCGACGCCCACGCGCAGGCGGGAGAACTCCTGGGTTCCGAGCGTCTCGATGATCGACAGGAGACCCTTGTGGCCTCCGTGAGTGCCGCGCGGACGCAGCCTGATCGTTCCGAACTCGAGATGCAGATCGTCGCAGACCACCAACAACTCCTCCGGCCCCGCCTCCGCGAGGACCAGGAGCGCCGCCACCGCGGCGCCGCTTCGGTTCATGTAGGTCAAGGGGCGCGCCACGAGCACCGCGGCCCCGTCGATCCTCGCCCGGCTCACCAGCGACCGCGCCCGGCGCTCCTCGTAAGGGTGGCCGCGGCGCGCCAGAATCTCCTCGGCCACCTTGTAGCCGATGTTGTGGCGGGTCGTCTCGTACTCCTCGCCCGGGTTGCCCAGACCCACGACAACCTTCAACGCCCGCCGTCCTTCCCGCTCTACTTCTTCCCTTCCCTGCCTTCCGGCTTCTTGGCTTCCTTCTTCTTCGTCTCGTCGGCTTCGGTCGCCTCTCCCGCCTCCTCGTCCACGGCCTTGCCCTTCTTGATGACCTCGGGCTCCGCGGGGGCGGCCGGCGCGGCCTCGGCGGCCGGTGCCGCGACCTCCTCCTTGGCGGGCGGGGTGACCACGACGAGCGTCACGTCGGCCTCGCTCAGGATGCGATACTTGTCGCTCTTGGGGAGATCGGAGACGCGCAGCGCGTCGCCGATCTTGAGCGGTGTGACATCGATCACGATGTGCTCCGGGATGTCGCCGGGGAGGCAGGAGACCCGCACCTGGCGCGTCACATGGTCGAGAATGCCGCCGTCGAGCTTGACGCCCGCCGCCTCGCCCGTCGCCTGTACGGGAACGTCCACCTCGATCACTTCATCCATCTGGATGCGCACAAAATCGGCATGAATCAGGTTCCCCCGGACCGGGTCGACCTGATATTCCTTGATCATGACGTGTCGCCGGGCTTCCGTGTCGACCAGGCCGAGCTGGAAAATCGTATTGACCCCGGATTCAGAGCGGATGATCTCCAGGATCTTCTTCGGATCCACGACCACCGGGACCGCATCCTTCTTCGCGCCGTAAACGATCGCCGGGATCAGACCCTCGTGCCTCAGGCGGCGGGACGGGTTTTTCCCCAGCGTCTCCCGGCTCTTCACGTCGACCACGATTTCCTTCATCGCGCGTATCCTTCAGCGCCCGGGAGCGGCGCGCGCCGTCCCTGCGGCTCAAAAAACGGAACCTCCCGGCGTTCCGGAAGATCCCGCGGCCCGTGAGCCGGCGCCCGCTACACGAACAGCGAGCTCACCGACGAGTTCGTGTGAATCCTCTTGATCGCCTCACCCAGGAGTCCGGCCACCGAGAGCACCGTGATGCGCCCGGCACGACGCTTCTCCTCGTCGATCGGAATGGTGTTGGTCACGACCGTCTGCATCATCTCGGAGGCGCGGATGCGATCGACCGCCGGACCCGACAGCACGGCGTGCGTGAAGCAGCCGTAGATCCCCTTCGCGCCCTTGCGCGTCAGGGCTTGCACGGTGCCGGCGAGCGTCCCGGCCGTATCGACGATGTCGTCGACGATCAGACAGGTGCGACCGTCGACTTCGCCGATGACGTGCATGACCTTCGGCTCGTTCCCCTCGCCCCGCCGCTTGTCGATGATGGCGAGCGATGCATCCAGTCGCTTGGCGTACGCGCGCGCCCGCTCGACACCGCCCGCGTCGGGTGAAACGATGACCAGGTTCTTCAGGCCCAGCGCGGCCACATGGTCGATCATCACCGGCGCCGCGAACAGGTGGTCCACGGGAATGTTGAAGAATCCCTGGATGGCCGGCGCGTGCAGATCCATCGCCAGGATGCGATCGGCCCCCGCGGCCGTCAGGAGATCCGCGACCAGCTTCGCCGAGATCGGGACCCGCGGTTTGTCCTTGCGGTCCTGCCGCGCGTAACCGTAGTAGGGCAGCACCGCGGTGATGCGGGCCGCCGAGGATCTCTTGAAGGCATCCAGCATGACGAGGAGTTCCATCAGGTTCGCGTCGGCCGGCGGGCAGGTCGGCTGGATGACGAAGACGTCTGCGCCGCGCACGTTCTCCAGAATCTGGCAGTACGCCTCGCCGTCCGCGAAACGCCGGCATTCGGTGCGTCCCAGGGGGATCCCGAGGAAAGAACAGATCTCCTTGGCCAGCACCGGGTGGGCGCTGCCCGTGAACACCGTCAGGCCGTTCATGTCGGCCGGGCTCATCTCTTCGTGTCCTCTCCTGCGGACCCGCTTGCGCCCCGTGGTTGGGGCGGGAGGATTCGAACCTCCGGTCCTGGATCCAAAGTCCAGTGTCTTACCACTTGACGACGCCCCAACGATCGGCTCCTGATCCGGTCCGGTGTTACGCAGGTGTGGGATCGTCCGGGTGGGGGGTGGAGGATGGCTCGAGGCCCGCCGGACCGTCGGAACGATCGTCTTCGTCGCCGGCCGCGCGATCGGCTGCGGCACCGCCGCGTGCGAGGACTTCCTTGTACCTGGCCAGCACCTTCTCCTCGATCTTCCTGCGCGTGTCGTTGTTCAGCGGGTGGGCGATGTCCCGAAACGTTCCGTTTTTCCGCTTCTTGCTGGGCATCGAGATGAACAGCCCGTTGTTCCCGTTGATGATCTTGATGTCGCTGACCACGAAGCAGTCGTCAATGATGATGGAGACGAAGGCCTTCAGCTTGTCTTCGCCGACTGGAAAGACCCGGACCTCCGTGATTTCCATGCCCGGCGCCTCTCTTCGCTGTCCCGAGTGCTATAGCAAACCCGCGTGTCTCCGGTACTCCATCCGTCCGACGGGCACACACCGAACAGCGGCATGGCCCGAGGCCCCCACCGACGCGAGAGCTCGTCCCAGAGCGGCCGTGTCCCTGAAAATGCCGAAAACGGCCGACCCGCTTCCGGTCATGGAAGCGGCCGTTGCCCCCGCTGTCCGCAGGCGGTCCAGGATCTCCGCGATGGGAGGACAGAGGGAGCGCGCAAACGGTTCCAGGTCGTTGCCCGCGCGCACCCACATCTCGACCTCCCTCGGGAGGCCGCCCTGCAGGGTGTGCCTGAAGCGTGCCATGCTACTGATTTTCAAGCTAGATGTCAACGACGCCGAGGCCAGGGCGTAGACCTCCCGCGTCGCGAGAGGCACCCCCGGAAAGGCGAGCAGGATCTGGTACCCGAGAGCGTCCTCCAGGGGGTCGACGACCGTCCCCGTCCCCGTCAGCAGGGCCGTGCCGCCGTGCAGGAAGAACGGCACATCGGCCCCCAGAGTCGCGGCGATGGTCTCCAGCTCCCGTTCGGGCAGATCCAGGCCCCACAGCGAGCGCAGTCCGATCAGAGTGGCGGCGGCGTCGCTGCTGCCACCGCCCAGCCCGGCCCCCGCGGGAATCCCCTTCTGGATCCTGAGATGCGCCCCGCGCGGCGCCCGGCGAGGCGCGGGCAGGGCGGCTGCTGCCCGCCAGGCCAGGTTGTCCGGCCCGCTGGGAATCGCGGAATCGTCCACCTGCAGGGAGAGCCCCTCGTCCCGGGACTCGAGCGTGAGGGTGTCGTGCAGGCTGATCGTCTGCACGATCGTCTCGATATCGTGCAGGCCGTCGGGCCGCCTGCCGACAATCTTGAGGGAGAGGTTGATCTTGGCGTGTGCCTTCAGCCGGATCAGCGCGTCAGGCCGGCCTCTCCCCCCGGGAGACCCGGACCGGATGGAAACAGGGTGAGTGGTCTGCTCTCGAAGCCCTCGGGAACGTCCGGTGTGAAGATCGACTCGGGCACGTCGCTGGCCCACGGGCCCTCCACGGCGGCGAGATGGACGGTCGCGTCCTTCTTGAGGAGCCGCAGCTTCACCTGCCGGGGCCAGCGCGGTCCCAGCCCCTTTTCATAGTCGCCATACTCCGCCTCGAGGATGATAGCACCGGTGATCCCCTCGCTCACGGTCGCCGACAACAGCGTTCCGCCGCGATCCTCGCAGCGTGCCTGATAGCGGACGTCCGCGGGTGGGCAGCTGACCTGGTACCACGACAGCGTGCGGCCGAAGGTCGCCGCCGGGCGGGTCATGACCTCGACGCGCATCGATTCCTGCGCGCACATCGGACGTCCCGTCAGTAGCGCGACCAGCCCAGGCACGTCCACGGGCATCCCCAGGATCCTGTCGATCGCCTCCGCCGACGACTGCGTTCTCTCGTAGGCGCGGGCGGAGGGCAGGAGTGCGACGGTCTGGTCGGACGATGCCGCGAGGATCACCCGCGGGCCGCCTACGGGACCGAAGAACTCGAGACGAATACGATCCGGCGGAAGGATGGCGACGGCCACGCGAAAACGACCCTTGCCGCCGGGACCCTCCGCCTCCCCGCGGAACAGCGCCCGATACCCCCGCGCGCCCGCGGGAGATGACGGCGGCTGAGTGTCGGGCAGATGTGCGCCGGCGCAGGCGCTGGCAAGAAGGGCGAGGCACGCGACGGGCCCCCGCCACGCCGAGACTCTCCCCTTCCGCGGCCCCGGCCTGTCGATCACGGCGTCACGGGGCGGCCGCCCTGGGCTTTCAGGATTTTCTGCCGCACCCTCTCGGGCTCCTCGTGACCGCGCTGCAGCGCGGCCTGCCATTCGCGCAACGCTTCCTCCTCGCGTCCCGTGGCGATCAGGAGATCCCCGAGGTGCTCGCGGATCGTGGGATCGCTCCCGTCGGAGGCGAGGGCGGCGCGCAGGCTCTTTTCGGCGTCGGCGTAGAGCGCCAGCCTGAACTGGGCCCAGCCCAGAGTGTCGAGGTAGGCGGCGTTGTTGGGTTCCAGCGCCAGCGCCCGCTGCACGTAGGCCAGGGCCTCCTTCAGCTTGACGCCGCGGTCGGCCAGCATGTAGCCGAGGTAGTTGAGGGCCATCGCGTTCTTTGGATTGATGGCAATGGCGCGGGACAGGAGACGCTCCGCTTCGGCCGCGCGCCCTACACGCTCCAGGGCGGCGCCCCGCGCGAACAGCAGGCCATCGTCCTCCGGATGCTTGCGCGTGCCCTCCTTGAGGAACAGATCGGCCAGGGTATACCGCTTCTGGCGCAGCAGGGCCTCCGAGACGCGCCCGTACGCCTCGGAAGAGCCCGAGGCGTCCCGCAGGACTCCCCTGTAATAGTCACGCGCTCCGCCTTCGTCTCCCGATGCGATCAGGATCTCGCCCTGGAACACCTTGACGTCGAGGTCGGCGGGGAATCGTTTCCTCGCTTCCGCCGAGACACGGCGCGCCTCCGCGGGGCTGCCGGCCTCGAGCTCGGCGCGGCCGAGGAGCAGGAACAGCTCCGGCCCCGGCTCGTCCGCCGCATTGAGCGCCTGGGTGAACGCTTCCACGGCCGCGGCGTACTCGCGTCCGTCCATGTGCAGGATCCCGATCTGCGAGTAGACCAGCGCCAGGATCGCGGCCTCGCGGTCGGTCACCGCACCGCGACCGGTGGCGAGATCGATGATGTCCTGATACCCCTTGAGGGCCCCGGCCGCATCCCCCTCCTTGTGCTGGAGACGTGCCCTGTGGAACCGCGCCTCGAGATTCGCCGGCTCCTTCTGGATCAGCCGTTCATAGGTTTCGAGGGCGCCCTTGAAGTCCTCCGCGGCTTCGCAGGCCTGGGCCAGGGGCAGGAGCGAGCGGCTGTCCGCGGGATCGAGCGTCTGCGCTCTCTGAAGCTCGCGGATCGCCTCCTGATAGCGCCCCGCCAGCAGCTGCAGCGTGCCGAGGCGCGTGCGGACGTAGGCCGAATCGATATTCCCCTCCGACGCGGCCCGGTAAATCGCGATCGCTTCGTCGTATTTCTTCTCGAACTCAAGAAGGGAGGCCAGGGCGTCGGCGGCCTCGAGGTTCCCCGGGTCGCGCGCGACGGTCTGGCGCAGCAGGACCTCCGAGTCCGCCAGGCGTCCGGTGCGCGCGTAGACCTTCCCGAGGAGGAGCGACATCTGGCCGTCCAGCGGCCGCTTCCGCGCGTACTCCGAGAGCGTCTCGCCCGCCTCCTTCAGCCGGCCCGTGTGGTAGTAGAGCTCGGCGAGGGCCCGGCAGGTGTCCTGGTCGGCCGGGTCCGCCTGCAGGGCGCTGTGGTACTGCTCGATCGCCTGCGTCACCTGGGTGTCGGAGTCGCCGCCGTCCCGGGCGCGGCTGAGATGGATGTCCCCCAGGAGGCGGTGGGCTTCCCCGAGGTCGGGGTTCGCGGCGGCCACCTTCTCGGCGAGATCGGTGGCGCCGGCGAGGTCGTTCAGCGAATACCGCAGCTGGGCGAGCTCCAGCAGGAGCGACGGCGAGGAGTCGCTGGCCACCGCGTGCTCCATCTGCTCGAGCGCGTGCAGATAGTCGCGCGCCATGATGAGCTGCTGCGCCAGCGAATAATGATAGTACGCGTCGGGACGCGCCGGGTCCTTCCCGACCAGACCCTCGGCGGCCGACAGAGCGCCACCGGCGGCCCCCCAGAGCGCCAGGAGCAGCGTGATCCGAACAGCCCGATCCGCGCGATTCACTTGTGCTCCGCCGTTTCCGGCTCCTCGAAGCGCAACTTGAGCCTCCTGCTGATCGGACTCACGGATACCGTCAACTCCTTCTGCTCCCGGGGACGGAACTCCCCCTGTATCCCCTCGATTCCGTCGAACGTATGGCCGCTCGTGACCCGCACCTCGACGCGGTGGCTGCCCGCCGGCACCGACAGGGTTCGGACGAATCGCGTCTTGCTGCCGGTCCCCCTGAGTCTGTCCTCGAGGGTCTTTGCGCCGTCGATTCGGACCTCGATGCGCCCGGAATTGAAGCGGTGGGACAGGGTCACCCGGAGGCGGCCGGCCTGGGCCGGATCGGGCGCCTCCTGCGACGGGGCAACCCCGATCCCCGACAGGGCGGGGTCTGCGCCAGTCCGCGCGCCGGAGGGACTCGTCAGAAGACCCAGCGGCTGCGGCCCGCCCGAGCGTCGGGCCGGAGAACGGTACAGGAGGAAAGGGGCCGCGGCCAGGAGAACCAGGCAGACCAGGAACGCAATCCACCCGACTCCGAGGGGTGAGCCGTGTCCCGCCAGGATCCGCGCGAACCGCGGGGCCAGAAAAGTGACACCGCGCTTCCCCCCTTCGCCCGTCTCTGCGGCCGCCGATGCAGACTCCTCGCGTGAGACCAGAGTCGGTGGTGTCGATTTCTCCGCCGACTCCCGCCACTCGCCGACGGCGGTTTTCAGATCGTTCGAGAGGTCGGCGCAGCGAGGGTATCGATCGGAAGCGTTCTTGGAGAGCACCTTCCGGACGATCCGGTCGAACGGGGGACGCAGGGCGGGGTTGAGCTTGGTGGGCGGGGGCGGTTCAACGTTGACCACCTGATACGAGATAGCGGTGACGCTGTCGCCTACGAACGGCTTCTCGCCCGTGAGGAGCTGATAGAGAATGACCCCGAGGGAGAACTGGTCGGTTCGGCCGTCCACGTTGCTCCCGGTCACCTGCTCGGGAGACATGTAGTTCGGCGTGCCGAAGAACTTCCCAGGCCGTGTCAGACCGCCCGCAGCCAGGCGCGCGATGCCGAAGTCGAGGATCTTCGGCTGCCCGCTATCCGTCAGAAGAATGTTCGCCGGCTTGATGTCCCGGTGGATGACGCCGTTATCGTGGGCGTAATCGAGGGCCTGGGCCAGCTTCTCCAAAACGTCGGCCGCCTGGGCCAGCGGCAGACGTCCGCCGCCGGACAGGAGCTCGTGCAGGTTCGTGCCCGTCATGAATTCCATCGCGATGTAGGCGTCGCCGCCGTCCCCCTTCTCGCCGACGTCGTAGATCGTGACGATGTTCGGGTGGTTGAGGCGCCCGGCGACCTGGGCCTCGTGGTAGAAACGCTGCAGGAATTCCTCCTCCTCCCCCGGGCCGAGCGGGAAGGAGAAGGCGATCGTCTTGAGGGCCACCACGCGGCCGATCCTGGGGTCGCGGGCCTTGTAGACCACCCCCATGGATCCCCGCCCGACCTCCTCGAGGATCTCGTAGCGCCCAATCGTCTTCGGCATGCCCATCAACTTGCCTCGCTCCCCAGCGCAGGAGACGCCGCCCGCACCGCACGCTCTCCCGAACAGGCCGCGGGCCCGCGTTTTCTCAATATAGGACCCCCTCCGGGGATCGTCCAGAACGGACAGACGCGTGGGGCGCTTGGGGGGACCCTGGGCGAAAATTGCCGGTTCAGGCGGCCTTGCGCTCCGTGGAGAGGGCCTGTCCACGCAGATAATCGACCGCCTTCTTCTGCTGGGGGTCACCGGAATCCGTCAGCCGACCGTCGATCGGCACGTCCGGCTGGAGTCCCTGACCGTGCCATTCCTTGCCCGCTGGGGACAGGTATTTGCCGGTGGCCAGGAGCACACCGTCCCCGTGCTGCAGGGGCAGGAGCTTCCGCACCGCCCCCTCGCCCCAGGTGCGCTGCCCGAGGATTGGCGCGTCGCGGTCGTCGCGCAGCGCGGCCGCCAGGACCTCGCAGACGCCGGCGGTTCCCGGATCCACCAGGACGGCCACGGGGTTGTCCCAGGCCTGCCGGCGCCCGTCGGCGCGGAACGACTTGTCCCCCTCGTACCGATCGGCGACGGACACGATCCTGCCATCCCGGACGAACAGGCTCGCCGTACCGATCGCCTCGGCCAGCGCGTCCGAAGAGCAGCCGCGCAGATCGACGAGCAGGCGCGTGGCGCCTCGTCTCTTGAGGGAGGCGATGGCCTGGTCCACTCGCCGGGCGTCCCCCTCGCGCAGACCGCTGATTCGCACGATTCCGATCGCCCCCGGCTCCACGGAGCCGGAAGGCGCGGGCGGCGCCAGGACCTTGCGGACCAGGGTCACGGTCTTGCGCCCCGCCGAATCGACCGGGCTGAGGTTGATGGTCGTCTTGCTCCCCGGCTTGCCGGACAAGGCCTGCGTGGCTTCCCATACTCCGAGCTGGCGAGTGGACCTGCCGTCGATCGTCACCAGGACGTCACCTGTCTGGAGGCCGCCCTCCGCGGCGGGCGAACCCGGGGCGACCGAGACGACGATGATGTAGCCCCGTCGCTTCGACAGGCTGGCGCCGACCCCCGCCGGCCCGTCGCTCTCCCCCTTGTAGGCTCGCTCGTACCGCGCGGGCGCCAGGTACTCGTTGGCCGGGTCGAGCGATTCGAGCATCCCGCGGTAGGCTCCCTCCATGAGCACGTCGATCTGCACCGGCTGGACGTAGTTGTGCACGATCAGGTACAGCGCCTCGTTGAACAGCTTGAGGTAGCTGTAGGTCCCCTCCACGGCCACCACCCGTCCGATCATCGCGCCGGAGATGGTGAACAGGATCAGCGCTGTCGAAAGGACCAGCATGAGCTTTCTGTCGGTCGTGATCTTCATTTCACCTCCACTCCTCAGGGAGTCCTGCGGGTTTCCCGGCTCCCGCGCTGCGGGGGTCCCCTGCGCTGGGCCAGAGCGCCGGGCGCTCCTTTCAGCCACCGGGCCGGATCCTCGGGCTTGCCGTCGTGCCGGATCTCGAAATACAGCGCGGGCTCCTCGAACGACCCGCTCTGACCTGACCGGGCGATCAGGTCGCCCGTCGACACGTCCTCCCCGGCCGAGACCAGGCGCTCGTCCACATGACCGTAGATCGACAGGTAGGAATCTCCATGATCGATCACGACCATCTGACCGTACCCCTTGAACCAGTCGCTGAAGACGACGCGCCCTTCGTACACGGCGCGCACGGCCTGGCCCGGGGACGCGGCGATGTCGACACCGGGATGCGGGACCTCGGTGCTGAATCTGGGGTGACGAACGTTCCCGAACGGAACGGCGAACCGACCCCGGGCGGGCCACTGCAGCTGCCCGCGCTGGCGCGCGAAGCCCAGGGACGGCACCGGCCCGGTGGAGCCCGGAAGCTCCAGGCGATCGAGGAGGGCGCGCACGTCGCTCTCGACCTGGACGAGCTCCTGGAGGAGCGCCTTTTGCGACGCCTGTTCGCGCTGCAGGTCTGTCAGCACGTCCCCTTTCTGCCCGCGCACCTCGCGCAGCTCGCTCGTCTTCCCCTCCAGCTCGGCCTCCAGGTCCCTCAGTCTGTCGCCCTGCGTCTTCAGTTCTGCGAGGGCGGCATCCAGCCGCTCGCGGTCGGCGCGGTAGGTCGCCACGCGGTCAGCTTCGCCGAGACTCATCGCCTCGATCGCCCTGTACCCCGCGGCCACCTGCGCGGGCGAGGACGCCACGCTGACGACTCGCAGGTAACGGGCCGGACCGATCTTGTATGTCTCGCGCAGGTAGCTCCGGAGGGCGGTCTCGGTCTCCCGGAGCCGCTCCGCGTCGGTCTCCGCTTCGCGGCGCGCGACCCGCTCGCGCTCGGAGGTGGCTCGGACCTCTCCGCGCAGCGATTCGGATTCCCGCCGCAGGAGCGCCATCCGGAGGTCGAGCTCCTCGATCGCGTCGAGGACCGAACCGGCCGCGTTCTCGTTCTGCTCCAGGCGCTCCTTGAGATCCTGGATATCCTGATGGACCTTCTGCAGCCGCGACTCCTCTTCCTGGCGGCGCGCCTCGCGGCGGAGCGTCTCTTCCGGGGTCGCCGCCCGCGCCTCGACTCCCCGGCCCGCCGCCGCCGCGATCAGAATCAGCAGGGCCACCGCCATCGCCGGCCTCGCCGGGACGCCCTCAGCGCAGGAGCGATCGTCCATCGATTCCCTCGACAGGCGGAACGCCCAGGAGCGACAGAACCGTGGGGTAGATGTCCGCGATCCCCGGGTCGCCGCGAGCCAGGCTCACGTTGCTGAACAGGACCCCCGGAACGAGCGATGGATCGTTCGAACAATGATCACCGCTCCAGGCCTTCAGGTTGTCCTCGAAGATCTTCGGGGGGACCTCTCCGAGGGCGGTCTGCCAGCCGATCCGGTAGTGAGCCGTGTTGGCGGCGCGCAGATCGGGCACGACACGCGGGTCGAAACCCGAGTAGATCTCTTCCCGCCGATAGACGCGCAGGACGGGCTTCTCTCCCGTCTCCGGGTCCACCAGCGTCTCCAGCCCGCGACCGATCGCCGCGCGCACGTCATCGTAGTCGCGCCCGGGAACGACGCTTCCCTGCGGCTCGCGGCCCATGAGGTTGATGTAGATGTTGCCCAGTCCCATGGCATAGGCCTTGGTGCGTGACCAGTCCACGTACCGGAAGAACTCGCCGAGCTCCCCCTTGTCGAACAGATCCTCCAGCGTCTTGCCCCCGGTCGAGGTCACCTGCCGGAGCGTCATGAAGCCGTTCTTGACGAGCCAGGTGTTGTAATTCACACCGCGACGGAACGAAGCGAACCCGTGATCGGAGCAGACGATGAGCGCCGTCCTGGGCCCGATCCGCTTCTGCGCCTCACCGACGATCCGATCCATCCTCTCGTAGGACTTGGGAATCTCCTGGCCGTACTCGGCCGCCAGGCGCGCGTCGTACAGAGGGTGCCCGGGATCGTACAGCCGCCAGAGCATGTGGCCGATCCGATCGGTGAAGTCGAAAACCTGCACGTACAGGCGGTCCTCCCCTCGTTCCAGGAAGTGCTCCATCATCTGTTGCTGCTTCGCGGCCGTGAACTCCATGTCCTCGAGGAAGTGCCGCTCGTCGGTCAGGCCGGAGGGCAGGGACCAGGTGTCGATCGGCCAGCCCAGCGTTTTGAAGAGACCGAACTCCTTCACCAGCTCCTGCGCGAACGACCGCGGCCCGGTGAACGCCACCGGCTGGCACTCCGGATGGAAATTCAGCGGCGAGGCGTAGAGCCTCAGCTCCGGAGACAACGACAGGAGCTTGAACCGGATGATCCCGCGGAGCCCCGCCACCCGATCGACGATGGGATTCACATGAATCGGAGCGGTGAACCATTCGCTCCATTGCCCGACGCGCAGCGTCTGGCTGGCGCCCGCCACCTCGATGCTGACGTGGTCGTCGCGGGCCTCGATATGGATGGGGACATCGAGACGCCGCGGCACGCCGCGCGCCTGCAGGCGTTTCTCCATGTCGGCGCGAGCCGCCGAACGGGCCTGCCCCTCGAGGCCGCGGACCGCGTCGTCCAGGACGAAGTCGTAGAACGGCTGATTCAAGGGCCCGACGATGACGGTGTCGAGGGATCCCCGCTTCGCGCCCAGATGCACGATCTCGACGCTGAACTGGTTGTCGCGCAGCGACAGCGACGGATCGGACGTGTAGAGCGACGGCGATCCGATGCGGCCGCGCATGTCGGGGACTCCCAGGCCGGAGAGCATCCACTCGTCCTTGTGCTCCTCCGCCGGGAAGGTCGTGGGAACATTGATCACTCTCACCTTGAACCCGGCGTCCGCCGTGGCGGTCCAGAAGGGGGATCCCTTGCGGGGATTGGACGCGGTGGGAACCTCCTTCGGCAGATAGCGGAGCGAGAGGAACGCGGCTGCGGGGCCGCCTGCGGCACCCGCGACCAGCCCCACGAGGATCGCCGAACGCGCGCTTCGGCGCAGGAGGAGCCCGGCGGAGAACACGAGGACCGCGGACAGGACGGCACAGATCGATCCCAGTATCATCGCGTTGCGGTCGCCGAACAGGAGCGGTTTCCGACCGGCCTTGATCATGGCGAATTCAGGAAGGTACGTGCCCTCCGTGCGACGGAGAAAATCGAAAATCTCGGTCCGTCCAGGATTCAGTCCCGTCGTGAACGTCGCCCAGGACACCGGAGTCTGCGGCGGGTTCGTGGGCCGCAGCGGCGCATAGAATCCCTGGTCGCGCAGCGCCTTGAGATGGGGCAGCCTTCCCTCGGTCATGTAGCGCTCGACCAGGGCGGCGTCGGCGCCGTCGAATCCGAGGATGACCACCTTTTCGTAGGCCGCCCCCTGCAGGAACGGCAGCGAGATCAGCGCTACCAGGAGGAGGATTCCTCGTCTTTCGAAACCGATCCCCCTTCGGGATCCTGAAGCCAAGGGGAAGATCATCCGGCAGGTCAATGAGATACCGCATGGTTGCTCACGTGCAAATTATAGGTTAAAAAGTGCGGGCCTTCAACGTTGATCCCCCGTCTCTATTCCGCTAATATCTCCCGGCATATCTCGAGGGTCCGGGCTCTAAGTTCCAATCTTCCTAGAATTTCCGAGGTGTGGACGGGTGATTGCCGCGCTCGCAGCGAAGCCGGAGAAGCTGGTCGTCGGCGTCATGTCCGGGACCTCGGCCGATGGTGTCGATGCGGCACTGGTGCGCCTCCGCGGCAGCGGCGAGGGCCTCTCGTGGCGCCTCCTGCGGCACGAAACGCTGCACTATTCGGTGAAGGTCCGCGATTTGATCCTGCGCTGCTCCGAACCCGGGAGCGGCGACACAGCCTCGCTCTGCCGTCTGAACGTCCTTCTCGGAGAGTTGTTCGCGCGGGCGGTCGCGCATGTCGCGGAGCGCGCCGGTCTCGATCCTCAGTCGATCGATCTGATTGGCTCGCACGGGCAGACGGTGCAGAACCTTCCGGCGCCCGTGACCATCACCGGGATCACCGTACGCTCCAGTCTCCAGATCGGCGAGCCGGCGGTCATCGCGGAGCGGACCGGCATCACGACGGTGGCGAACTTCCGCGCGCGCGATCTGGCCGCGGGCGGACAGGGCTCGCCCCTCGTGTCCTTCGTGGATTTTCTCCTGTTCCACAACCGATCCCGGGGACGGCTGGTGATCAACATCGGCGGGGTGGCCAGCGTCACGGCCATTCCGGCCAATACGCCCCGCGATCGCGTTCTGGGGTTCGACACGGGTCCGGGCAACATGGTGATCGACGGGCTGGTCTCGCACATGACCGGCGGGCGGGAGGCCTTCGATCACGGCGGGCGCTACGGGAGAAAGGGGAAGGTCGCCGACGAGCTCCTCGCGCGCCTTCTCGATCACCCCTACCTGCTCACCCCGCCGCCCAAGGCCTGCGGACGCGAGGAGTTCGGCCGCCCCTTCCTGGAAAGCATCCTGAAGGAGAACAGCGCGCTGCCACCCCACGATCTGATCGCCACAGCCACCCGCTTCACCGCCGAGTCGATCGCCTTCGCCTGCCGCCGCCACATCATGCCGCACAACGTGTACGAGGAAGCGATCGTGTCCGGGGGCGGGGCGCGCAATGTCTACATGATGGAGCAGCTGCGGAACGCCATCCCGGAGCTCTCCATCAAGGAGAGCGACGAATACGGCCTGCCGGCCGCCGCCAAGGAGGCGGTCGCCTTCGCCCTTCTGGCCAATGAGGCGATCCACGGCGCGCCGAACAACCTGCCCTCCGTCACCGGCGCCTCGCGACCGGTCGTCCTGGGCACGATCGTGTTCGGACGCGCACCCCAGTGAGAGCCGCAGGTCGCGTGAGGCCTTCGCCCCTCTCACCCGCCGCGGCGGCCGGCCTCCTAGCCGAGTCGGCGGCCGAGGACCTGTTCGACGGCGCTGAGGGGGACGGCGCCGGAGCGGACCACGCGGGGTGGATCGGCCGTGAGATCGAGGACTGTCGAGGCCAGGCCGCCGAGCGTGGGGCCGCCATCCAAAATCAGCGCCACCTCGCTCCGGAGCGTCTCCTGGACCTCCAGAGCGGTCATGGGGGCCGGTTGTCCCGAGCGGTTGGCGCTGGTCGCGACAATCGGGGCGCCGAAGGCCGCGGCCAGCGCCGACGCCACCGGGTGCGAGGAGATGCGGATCCCCACGGTCGAACCACCCCCCAGAAGGCGCGGTGGCAGGGCCGGCGACGCGGGCATGACCAGGGTCAGGGCGCCCGGCCAGAATGCCGCGGCCAGACGCTCGGCGGTCTCGGAAAATTCGCGGACGCACAGCTGCACCGCGGCGCGGGTCCCGGCGATCAGCGGGAGCGCCATGCGGTCCGGCCGCCCCTTGGACGCGAAGATCCTCTCGACCGCCGCGGGGTTCCGCGGATCGGCGGCCAGGCCGTAGAACGTCTCGGTCGGGTAGACGACGAGTTTCGAGGCGCGCAGAAGCTCGGCGGCGCGGCCGATGATGACCGAGGAGGGGTGCTGCGGATCGACGTTCTGGACCTCAGTCACCGACACCACCTCCAACCTGTGCGCAGTGTGGGCCTGATTCTATCCGATCCGTTCGCTCCCGACTCAGGCCCTCGGGCGGGCGGGCCGGGGCATTGACGCGCGCGCCGCGCGAGCGCGCGATCGACAGCCCGCAGAATCCGGCTGTGAAGCGTGCCCGCGCCCTGGAGCGCGACCGGGATCGGAGGGAGCGTGAGCGCACGTTCGTCGCCTGGGGACTGCACCTCGCCCAGGAGGCGCTGCGGACCCGGGCCCCGCTCCGGCAGATCTTCATGACCCCAGCCCTTCCGGAGTCGGAGGAAGGGCGGGAGCTTGTACGCGGGCTGGGCGGGACCGACGCGCCGATGGTGCGCACCACGTCACGGGTCCTGGAGTCGATCGCCGAAGGAAGCGGCGATCAGGGCGTTCTCCTTCTGTGCACGCGTCCCGTTCTGGGACCGGAGGCGCTCATCCGTCCGGGGACCTCGCTCGTCGTGGCGCTGCATGGCGTGCAGGATCCCGGGAATGTCGGCTCGATCGTGCGGAGCAGCCGTGCTCTCGGCGCCTCCGGCCTGATCGTGCTTCCCGGTTGCTCGGACCCCTTCGGAAGTCGCGCCGTGCGGGCGGGGATGGGGGCGCAGTTCTCCCTCCCCATCGCCACCGCCGGGGTGCGCCCCTTCCTCGATCTCCTGGGGCCGGCAGGGTTTCAGCTGATCGCGGCCGACCGCGGGGGCCGGGATACGCCGAGTGAAGTCGATCTGAGCCTCCCGACCGTCCTCCTGCTGGGAAGCGAGGCGGCCGGCCTGCCCGACGATCTGCTTCGCGCCGCCCGGCGCCGGGTGCGCATTCCCATGGCCCAGGGCGTCGAGTCACTGAACGTCCATGCCGCCGCGGCGTCACTCCTCTACGAGGTCGCGCGGCAGCGCGAATTCCGCTTTCGACCGTGAGCGTTCAGGGGGTCCTGGTGTCCTGGCTCTTGCCCCGGCCGGGAGCCTGTCGTGACGCCGAGGCCTGCTGATCGCGCGAGAGCGGCAATGTGAAGGTGAACACCGATCCGTGTCCGACCTGGCTCGTGACCCTGATCGTGCATCCGTGGAGACGAAGGATGTCGCGCACGATGGAGAGCCCGATTCCGGTCCCCTCGTACTTCCGGCGCGGCGTCGAATCGACCTGGTAGAAGCGCTCGAAGATTTTCTCGAGCGCGTCCTGCGGAATGCCGACACCGGTATCGGCGACGTCCACCTCGAGGAACCCGCCCCCCCCCTTGCGCGCGGTGAGGGTGATCCGTCCTCCCTCCGTGTTGAACTTGACCGCGTTGGTCAGAAGATTGACCAGGACCTGCCCGATTTTCACGCGGTCGCCGCGCACCACGAGCTCATCGGTCTCGTACTCCGTCGTGACCGAGAGGTTTTTCTTGCGCATGCGCTCGCCCACCATCTCGATCGCTTCGTCGACGATCTGCCAGAGCGGGACATCCTCCAGATGCAGTTGCGTGTCCCCCTTCTCGATGCGCGAAAACGACAGGAGGTTGTCGATCATCTCAATCAATCTGTCGATGTTCTTGAGCGCCACGCCCAGTCCGCGCTCCTGCTCCGGCGTCAGCGGACCGAGACGCCGCTTCAGGATCATCTCGGTGTATCCCTTGATCGACACGAGGGGAGTGTGCAGCTCGTGCGAGACGTTCGCCAGGAGGCCGGACTTCATCTCGTCCAACGACCTGAGCTCGGCGTTCAGCGTCATGAGCTGCGCGTTGCTCTCCGCCAGGTTCTTCTGCGCTGACGCCAGCCCGCGGTGGGCGGTCTCGATCTCGGCCTTGGCCCTGGACAGCTCCTCGATGGTTCTGCGCAGCTCCTTCTCGCCCTCGACCCGCCGGGTGACGTCCCGCGCCGTCACGATCAGGCCCGGCGGGAGATCGGCCGTTCCCACGATGCGACCCGCCACCAGGTCGACGACCGCGCGCGGATCCTTGGTTTCCAGCGCGTCGAGGTGCGCCTCGTCCCCCGTCTGCGCCTCGCGCAGGAACGTCTCCAGTGCAGGGGCATCCGTGCGGGCTCCGAGCCGCTCGACGATTTCCCGGACCGACCGGCCGATGAGATCGCCCGCGGCGACCCCCCAGAGATCGCAGAAGGCGCGGTTGGCCAGGGTGACCCGGAGCTCGTCGCCCTGGGTCTCCAGCACCAGGATGCCGTCGCCGTTCGACTCCAGCGTAGCCTGCAGGCGCGCCTGGCTCCCGGCCAGGGCCCGCTCGAACCGTGCCCAGTCGCTGACGTCGGTCACCGTGCCCACGAGCGCCGCACGCCCCTGGAACTCGGTGCGCGCCCAGGCGAGCCGCACCTCGAGAGTCCGCGATCCGCGGGACGAGAGGAGGCAGCGCACCTCCCCCGCCGATTCCATCCCCGAGCGGGCCTGGCGCAGGACCTCGAGAACGCGGAGAAGATCGTGGGAGTGGACCAGCCGCGCCAGGGACGAGTCACGGAGCGCCTCGCGCTCTGTCCCGGCCATCCGCGCCAGGGCGGCGTTGGCGTACACGATCCGGTCGTCCTGGAGAATGAAGACGCCGTCGCCCATTCCTTCGACCAGGTTGCGGTAGCGCTCCTCCGATTCGCGCAGACGAGCGTGCAGCTCCTGTTCGGAGGTGAGATCGCGCGCCGCCAGGAGCATCGACGAACCATCTCCGGCCGCAGTTGCGATCGAAACCTGCGCTGTGAGGACGCTTCTGTCCCGGCGTTGCAAACGGACGGTCTCGGAGAACCCGGCCTCGCGCAGGGAGCGCCGCGCGAGCTTCGGCAGGACGCGGTCCCATTCCCCCTCGGAGAACAGCGCCTCGACGTGCCGCCCCGCGACCTCCTCCGGCGGCCAGCCCAGGAGAGACACCGCGCCCCGGCTGAAGAAGGTGACGCCCCAGTCGGCGTCCGTTCCGATCAGTGCGAGATCGGGCGGTCCGGCCGCGAATCCCTCGATGTCGGCCGAGCGTTTCTCGGTCTCGTGCAGACGAGCCCGCAGGTCCGCCAGCAGATGGTTCAATTCGGAGGTGAGGGGACGCAGCTCCGGCTCGGTCTCGGCGGGCAGGACGCCGACCAGTGGATGACGCCGCAACTCTTCCAGGTGCTCCTTGACCCGGCGGACCGACCGGCGCAGGAGGTGCACTGTGACGACCGCGAGCGCCAGGGCCACGACTCCCGACACGGTGGCGATCGCCGCCAGGACGTTCCTCGCAACCTCGTACGACATCCCCATGACTCTCCTAGGCCGAACCCTTCCCGTCCCGCGCGAGCACCGGAAAGGCCGGCGCCGGGCGGGCGAAATAGAACCCCTGCCCGTAGCGCACTCCGCACGCCCGCAGAGCCTGGTGCTCTTCCGCGGTTTCGATCCCCTCGGCGATGACCCGCGTGCGTGTCCGGGACGCGACCTGGAGCAGCGAATGCACCAGGTCCTGCTTGATCAGGCTCTGGTGGATGTTCTTGATGAGAGAGATGTCGATCTTCAGGAAGTCCGCCGGGACCTCGGAGATCGTCTGCAGCGACGAGTAGCCGGTCCCGACGTCGTCGATGGCGACCAGAAAGCCGATCCTGCGCAGACGATCCAGCTCGCGCCCGAACGCCTCGAAGTCCTCGATGGCGGTGCGTTCCGTGATCTCCAGCACCAGGTTGTGCGGCCGAAGGGCCACCTCCTCGAGCGCCGCCGCCAGATTCCTCTCGATCAAGCCCGGTGTCCCCAGCGTCTCGGGCAGGGAGTTCAGGAACAGCTTCTTGTCCGGATCGAAGCCGCGGGCGCCGAGCAACGCCTTCCGACGGCACAGAGCATCCAGTTCGCCCGACAGGCGGCTGGCCTCCGACGCGGTGAACAAGGCCTTGGGAACCGCGAAGGCGGTGTTCTCCGGGCCGCGCGTGAGAGCCTCGTAACCCATGATCGTCCCGAGATCCATGTCTACGATCGGCTGGTAATGCGTCGTGAGGAGCCCTTCGTCCATGATGGTCCGCAGCTCCGCGGCCCGCCGGACCTGGACCCGATCCGCGTCGCGCAGCGTCATGCCGCGCGCCTCGCGGATCCCCTGGTGGACCATCCGCTCGAATCGTGCGGACGGGTTCGGGTAGACCAGGGAGTACCCGACCGAGCAATCGATGGCCGGCGGGGTCGGGGCCCAGGTCGCGTCGGCCAGTCGGCCTTCGAGGTGGACGGTGAGGAGGGCGCAGGCCTCGGCCAGGTCCGGGACCCCCACCTCCCGGCCCCCCCGTCCTTCCCTGAGGAACAGAGTGAACGTGTTGCCGTACACGCCGTCGAGGGAGACGAGCGTGCTCTCCGGATAGAGTCGTCCCTTGAGCGATTTCAGCTGCGCCGCCACGCCCGTCAGGAAGCGGTCTCCGACCTCCCAGCCGTACATCTGCTCCAGGGCGCCGAACGCCGGGAACTCGACCACGATCACCCCCAGGCGCCGGCCGGCGCAGTGCATTTCCAGCTGGTCGAGGTGGAGGTTGTAGGAATACAGGCTGGTGACCGGGTCGAACAAGGCGCTCTTGAGCCGCAGGAAACCGGTCCGCAGGCGCCGCGTCTCGTCGGCCAGGCGCGCAGTCCCGGGATCGATCCCCGGCTTCACGCCTGCACCCTTGTCTCGAGCGAATCGAAGATGCGCCGGACGCGCCGCAGCAGATCCTCCGGCGAGAAGGGCTTGGTGATGTAGTCGAACGCTCCCTCCTGGAGGCCGTGGAGCCGGTCGCGCACTTCCATCTTGATCGAGAACATCGCCACCGGAATGGAGGACATCCTCTCGTCCACTTTCAGCATGCGCAGCACCTGCCATCCGTCCATGTCCGGCATATTGATGTCCAGGAGGATCAGGTCGGGGCGGGACTGCTCGAGCGTCCGCAGGGCCTCGGGCCCCGAGCGGGTCGGCAGGACACTGTAGCCGCCCCCCTCGAGCGCCAGTCGCGTCACGTCCAGGATGTCGGCGTCGTCATCCACCACCATCACGGTCTGCGGCATCGGCTCTCCGCTCTCGACTCAGGATCGCCCGCGTTCACCGGACTCCGGCCCGGAGGACGACTCCCCCTCGACGGTCGCTTCGTTCGCGTACCGATCGATGTGGCTCTGGTCACCCGGATCGATCTCGACGAAGCGCACGCCCACCCCCGGGATGAGGTGCGAGTCGGGATCCCGTGACACCTGGCGCACCACCACTCCCTGCGCGCGGACGCGCCGCTGACCCTCGGGTCCCGGCACCCGCAGCGACACACCGATCCGCTCGTCCATCGAGAGAGGCTCGGGCAGGGCAAGGAACAGACCGGTGCGGCTGATGTCTTTCAGGCGGGCCCGTCTCGGACCGGACGGCCCGGCGATCTGGACCCATCCCCGGGCGGTCCGCCTCAGACCTTCGCGGTGCGCCAGCCGCCCCAGGGACGACAACGCCAGCTCCAGCGCCCCGGGCTCGAGCGGACGCGTCAGGGTGAGGTCCGCCCCGGCCTCGCAGCACGCCTTCACATCGTCCCTGCCGCTCACGACCAGGACCGGGATGGCGCGAAGGGACGGATCCGACTTGAGCGCGCGCACGCATCCCGGGCCGTCCAGATCCGGTTTCTGCGAATCGAGGAGAATGAGGCTGGGCTCGACGTCCGTCGCCTTGCGGATGATGTCCGAACCGTCGTGAGCGCGCAGGATCTCGCATCCCAGGCGCCGCAGGAACGACGCTTCGAGCATCCTGAACAGGCCGGCGTCGTCGACCATCAGAACCCGGGACATCGGTCGCCGCATCGTGGGCCCGTCGAGACTAGGCATGCGTCGGGAGAGGAACACTTCCGGGAACAACCGCACGGGTCGCGGATTACGGCCGGACGATACCATAGTCCCGTCGGTGCGATCAAGAATCCGGTCGGCCCGGCGGCGCGCCGGGCGGCTCGTCCGTCGGGGGATCGGTTCCAGAGCGCGCCGTCTCAGTTCTGCGCGCCCGGGTCCGAGGCCGGCTCGCCCGTCTGCGGCCCGCCCGGGGCGGGCGCCGCCGGACCGCGTTCGGCCGCCCCCCTGAGCGGAATCCCGAGACGCTTCATCTTCTCGATCAGCGTCGTTCGCTTGATCTTCAACAGCTCTGCAGCCCGCGTCTTCACCCAGCCGGCGTGCTCGAGGGCCTGGTACAGCATCCGCTGCTCGTAGTTGGCGAGGACCTCGTCCAGCGAGAAGCCGTCCCCGCCGACGTGCAGGACCGGCATTTCCACGAGTCCTTCGTCCAGGATGTCCCGCGGCAGGTCTTCGGGGCCCAGCTCGAGCTTGCCGAAGGACAGGGCCACCGCCCGCTCGATGACGTTCTCCAGCTGCCGCACGTTCCCCGGCCAGGAGAAGTCCGCCAGGGCCTTCATGGCTTCCGGCGTGAAGCGCTTGGCGGGCACGTTCATGTCGTGGCAATACTTGGCGAGGAAGTGCTGGATCAGGAGAGGAACGTCCTCGCGCCGCTCGCGCAGCGAGGGAAGCTGGATGTGGATCACGTTCAGACGATAGTAGAGGTCCTCGCGGAACTTCCCCTCTTCCATCATCGTCTTGAGGTTGACGTTGGTCGCCGCGATGATGCGCACGTCCACCTGGATCTTCCGGGTGCCGCCGAGGGGCAGGAACTCTCTCTCCTGGAGCACGCGCAGCAGCTTGATCTGGAGACTCATGCTCATGTTGCCGATCTCGTCCAGGAAGAGCGTGCCGGTGTCCGCCGCCTCGAACCGGCCCGGTCGATCGGCGACCGCGTCGGTGAACGCTCCCTTGACGTGGCCGAACAGCTCGTCCTCGAGCAGCGTGTCCGGGATGCCTCCGCAGTTCACCGAAACGAACGGTCGATTGCGGCGGTCGCCGTTGAAGTGCAGGGCCCGAGCCACCAGCTCCTTGCCGGTCCCGCTGGCGCCCGTGATCAGCACCGTGCTGCGGCTGGAGGCCACCTGCTCGATGAGAGAGAAGATCCGGCGCATCACCGGGCTCTGCCCGATGATGTTGTGAACACCGTAGGTCGTCTCCAGCTGCCTTCTCAAGTAGACGTTCTCACGTCGCAGGTGACTGCGCTCCAGCACCTTGCCGACGACGAGGTGAACCTCCTCCATGCGGAAGGGCTTCACGATGTAGTCGACCGCACCCATTTTCATCGCCTTGATCGCCGTCTCCACCGAGGCATATCCGGTGATCATCACGACCGGCATCTCCGGCCGCAGAGCCGTGATCTCCTTCAAGACCTCCATGCCGTCGACGCGCGGCAGGACCATGTCGAGGATGACCAGGTCGAACGTCTCCTCGCGCACGGACGCGGCCGCTTTCTCCCCCGACTCCGCCGAAGAGATCCGGTACCCGGCCTCCAGGAGAGACTGCCCGAGGACCTGCCGCACCCCCTCGTCGTCGTCCACGATCAGGATCTTTTCCTTCACGCTGCCCTCCCCAGTCCGCTGTCGTGCAAGGGACGAGCAAGGCGTGTGCCAGCGCGCCGACACCTCCTGATCGTCGTGGAATGTGCGGTGGACTGGGACGAAAGCGGGCGCGCGCGGGTCGACCCGTCAGAAAGGTGACACAAATCGTCAACCCGACGGCAAAAAAGCGTCAACGGGTCGACTGCCTGTCAAGGGATCAGGCGAGCGTCAATGTGATGATGGACGGGCTCTCGACGAAAGCCCCGCCACCCGGGCGCGGCCGCGGACGGTGGAACCCTGGGTGACATCGAGGATAGGCGTGTCCATCTCTCCCTCGAACGCCCCGGTCGCGGAAAGACTGACGCGTGTCGAGACGCTCATCCGCCCGTGCGCTTCCCCCGCCAGGTCGACGCTCTGCGCCTGTACGTCGGCCTCGATCCGCCCGCCCCCCCTCACGCTCAGGCCGCCGCGGATCGCGATCGTGCCCTTGACGTCCCCGTGCACGACGACCGGCCCGTCACCGGACAGCCGGCCCACCACCCGCGTGTGCCGGCCGATCACCGTGCGGCCGCCCCCGGGAAGTCCCGGGACATCGAGTGGCACCGGCCCTCGTTCGGGCTCGATTCCGGTGCGGGTGCGTTTGCGGAACAGCATGGGTCGAGTCCTCGATGATGAAGAGGCCCCCGGCATGCGGGGCGGGAAAATCCTGGAGCGGGCAGCGGGAATCGAACCCGCGACACCGAGCTTGGGAAGCTCGTACTCTACCAGCTGAGCTATGCCCGCCCCTGGCGCGTCGAATCTAGCACCGGCTCTCTCACGGTGTCAACGAGACTGCGGCGCTCAGAGCGCGGCACGGATGAACCCGCCACCCAGGACGAGGTCGTCGCGGTAGAGGACGACCGCCTGTCCGGGAGTGATGGCCCGCTGCGGATCCCGGAAGGTCATGCGCGCGCACCTCTCCGGCAGCGGCTCGACCGTGACGTCGGCTCCCTTGTGGGTCGATCGGATGCGGGCGAGGGCGCCGATGGACCCGCCCGGCTCCTCGATCGACACCCAGTTCATGCGCTCGGCAATCAGGGTCAGGCGGTACTGCTCCTCGTCGCCGCCGACGACGACGCGGTTGGACTCCGGCTCCAGCGCGATCACATAGAGCGGCCCGCTGGAGACGAGCCCGAGGCCGCGGCGCTGACCCACGGTGTAGGACCCGAGACCCGCGTGCCGCCCGAGGACCCGGCCGCTCGAGTCCACGATGTCGCCCGGGAGGCCCGTGTCACCCGATTCCCGGCGCACGAACTCCCGGTAATCTCCGTCCGGCACGAAGCAGATGTCCTGGCTGTCCGGTTTGTCGGCGTTCGGAAGCCCGCGCCGGGAGGCGATCGCCCTGACCTCCGACTTGCTCATCCCCCCCAGGGGGAAGACCGCCATCCCGAGCTGCTCCTGATCGAGATCGAAGAGGAAGTAGGACTGGTCCCGATCCGGGTCGACCGCCTTCATGAGCTGGCGGCGGCCGCTCCCGGAATCGCGCCCGGTGCGGGCGTAGTGCCCCGTCGCCACGGTGGCCGAGCCGAGAGCGGCGGCCCTCGCCGCGAGGTGGCGGAACTTGGGACCGCTGTTGCACTGGACGCAGGGAACCGGCGTCCTTCCGCTCCGGTATTCGGACAGAAAATTGCCGATGACTTCGGTGCGGAACTCCTCCTCCAGATTGAGCACGTAGTACGGGATTCCCAGGCGATCGGCGACGGTCCGCGCGTCCTGCAGATCGCGCGGCGAGCAGCACCGACCATAGACGGGCCGTCCATCGCGACTCCGGTCGTAGAGCTGCATCGACAGACCCACGACCTCCTCGCCCGCCTCCTTCAGCAGGAGCGCCGCCACGGAGGAATCCACGCCGCCGCTCATGGCGACCACCGTTCGCTCCGCGGCGCGTGCGCTCACTCGAGGCTCTCCAGCTCGGTCGTCGTGTCCGTCATGATGAGCATCAGCCGGGTCCCGCCCACGCGGAACTCCGCTCGATTGTCGATCTCGGTCTGCGAGACCTTCACGTCGTTGACGAAGGTGCCGTTGGTGCTGCCGAGATCCTTGAGGACGACCCTCCCCGAGTGCACCTCGATGGCGGCGTGCTGCCGCGACACCTCGGTGTCGTTGAGCACGACGTCGGCGTCACCCCGTCCGAGGATCACCCTCGGCTTCTCCACCAGGAAGATGCGGCCGCTGTCCTTCCCCTGGAGGACCGCGAGCGACAGACGCTTGTCCCCCGGCATCGACAGGTCGCCCTGCGGGACCTTGCTGCTCTTCGAGAGCAGGTTGGCATCGTGATCGAGACGGGTCGTCTGATCGCCCGGATCCGCCGCGGCCACCGTGATGGTCGTCGAGCAGTGCGGGCAGCGCAGCCGGGCCGACGGTCGCCCCCCGAGCTTGGCGAGGTCGAAGTTGTAGCGCCTCGAGCAGCCGCTGCAGCTGACGATCATCCCCGGCTCCGCACGGCCCCCCGGGCCGCCGCCTTTCGGACCCGCTCGACCAGCCGCTCCAGGGTTTCGACGAACGTCGCGATCTCCTCCCGGGTGTTCGCCGGACCGAGGCTGACGCGGATGGACGCGCCCGCCTCCTCCGCGAGCCCCATCGCCAGGAGCACGTGCGACTTCCTGATCGTTCCGGCGGAGCAGGCTGCCCCGGAGGAGACGGCGATCCCCTCGAGGTCGAGCGCGAAGACCAGCGCCTCGGCCGCGACCCCCTCGAACGCCAGACTCGAGGTGTTCGGTACCCGCGGCGAAGCGCCTCCGTTGACGCTCGACCCGGGGACCCGGCGGAGCACTTCGCGTTCGATGAGATCGCGCAGCTCCGCGATCCGGGCGCGCCGATCCGCCAGGGTCCTCCGCGCGGCCCCGGCGGCCGCCCCCAGGCCCGCGATCGCCGGCACGTTTTCCGTGCCCGGCCTGCGGTTGAGCTCCTGCCCTCCGCCCCGCAGGTGCGGTCGCAAGGCCAGGCCGCGGCGGACGTACAGGGCTCCGATCCCCTGGGGCGCCCCGAACTTGTGGCCGGCGAGCGTCAGCATGTCCACGCGGAGCTCCCGCACGTCGATCGGCATCTTGCCCGCGGCCTGCGAAGCGTCGGTGTGCACCAGGATGCCGCGACCCGCCAGGAGGTTCCCGATTTCAGCGACCGGCTGGACGGTTCCGATCTCGTTGTTCGCCAGCATCAGCGACACGAGCGCCGTCCCCTCCGAAGCCGTTTCCAGAATGGTTCGGGTCTCGACGACGCCGTCGCGCGTCGGCCGCACGCGCGTCACCTCCAGCCCGCGCCGCTCCAGATCCTCGAACGGGCCCAGCACGGAGGGATGCTCGATGGCCGAGGTCACCACGCGCCGCGCCGACGCCGCGCACAGAGCCGCGCCGCCGTAGATCGCCAGGTTGTTCGACTCCGTCCCGCCGGAGGTCAGAACGATGTCCTCGGGCGAGGCGCCGATGAGCCGGGCCACCTCCTCGCGGGCCGCGTCGACGACACGGCGCGCCGCCCGCCCGGGGGCGTGAGGGCTCGACGCGTTCCAGGAAGCGTCGTCCAGGGCGCGCAGCATCGCTTCGCGCGCTTCGAGTCCGAGCGGGCTGGTGGCGTTGTGATCGAGGTAAATCCCGGGCATCGGGGAAACGTAGCACAAGCGCGGCGTCCTTGACAATATTGCGGAGTATGCTAGATTTCGGTCTTCCGCGCTCCGGCCAACCCGCTGGCGGCCAACGAAATACATCGATCCCGGGAGCCATGGAACCGCTCGACCTGAAGAACACCCTCAATTTGCCGCGCACCGACTTTCCGATGAAGGCGGACCTGCCGCGACGCGAGCCGGCCATGCTCGAGCGCTGGGACCGCCTGAATGTCTATGCCGCCCTCCGCCGCATGCGCGGCGGACGGCCGCGCTACGTCCTCCACGACGGACCGCCGTACGCGAACGGCAACATCCACCTGGGACAGACGCTCAACAAGATCCTGAAGGATCTCGTGGTGAAGTCGCGCTCCATGATGGGGTTCGATGCGCCCTATGTCCCTGGATGGGACTGCCACGGCCTGCCGATCGAGCACCAGGTCGACAAGGACCTGGGACCGAAGAAGGCCGCCCTGACCCCGCCGCAGATCCGCGCCGCCTGCCGCGCCTACGCCGAGAAATACGTGGCTGTCCAGCGCGAGGAATTCCGCCGGCTGGGGGTGTTCGGCGAGTGGCAGACTCCGTACCTGACCATGAATCCCGCGTACGAAGCGACCATCGTCCGCCAGGTCGGACGCTTCGCCGAGAACGGCAACATCTACCGCGACAAGCGATCGGTGCACTGGTGTCCACGTGACGCCACCGCCCTGGCCGAGGCGGAGGTGGAGTACGAGGATCACGTCTCACCGTCCATCTACGTCCGCTTCCCGCTCGACCCGGCCCCGCTGCTGAAGCGCTTCCCCTCCCTGGCGGGGCGCAAGGTATCGGTCCTGATCTGGACCACGACTCCGTGGACCCTGCCGGCCAACGTGGCGATCGCCCTCCATCCCGAATTCACCTACCAGTTCGTCGACATCGGGGAGGAGGTGCTGCTCCTGGCGGCCGATCTCGTCCCGACGGTCCTCGCTCTGAAGGGTCTCCGGCCCCGGGGCATCCTCGGAGAGGCGAAGGGTCGGAGCCTGGAGGGGGTCGGTCCCGCGAGGGCGCCGTACCCGTTCGCCTCCGGAGGGCTCTCGCGACTCGTCCTGGGCGACTACGTGACGCGCGACACCGGCACCGGCGCGGTCCACACGGCGCCGGGTCACGGGATGGATGATTTCCTGACCGGCCGCAGACACGGCCTGCCGATCTTCTCGCCCGTCGATGACCGGGGTCGTTTCACGAAGGAGGTCGGTCCCTGGGCGGGGCAGAGCGTGTTCGACGCCAACGCGGCGATCCTCAAGGACCTGGAGGATCGAGGTCTTCTGTTCCACGCCGCCACGATCAGCCACAGCTATCCGCACTGCTGGCGCTGCAAGGGGCCGATCCTCTTCCGCGCCACCGAGCAGTGGTGGATCGCCCTCGATCACGCCGACCTGCGTCGCCGCTGCCTGGATGCGATCCGCGGCGTGCGGTTCATTCCCGAGAGCGGCGCTCTGCGCATCGGCGGCATGATCGGCACGCGGCCCGACTGGTGCATCTCCCGTCAGAGGGTCTGGGGCGTGCCGCTGCCGTTTCCGTTCTGCTCCTCCTGCGGTCGCGAGATCGTCGATCCCGCGTTCATCGAGCGCACCGCCCGCCTGTTCCAGGAGCAAGGCAGCGACGCCTGGTTCGACCCGGAGCAGTTCGGGACGCTCGCCGAGGGGACGACCTGCCGGCACTGCGGGGGGCGGGAGCTTCAGGCCCGGAACGAGATCGTCGATGTCTGGTTCGAATCGGGGGTCTCCTACCTGGCCCTTCTGGGCGAGCGCGCCGATTTTCCCTGGCCGAGCGACCTGTACCTCGAGGGGAGCGATCAGCACCGTGGATGGTTCCACTCCTCCCTCATCATCGCGGTCAATGATCGGGACGAGGCGCCGTATCGCAGCGTCCTGACGCACGGTTTCACGCTGGACGGCCAGGGGCGCAAGATGTCCAAGTCGCTCGGCAATGTCATCCCGCCGCAGGACGTCATCAAGCAGCACGGGGCCGACGTCCTGCGTCTGTGGGTCGCGACCGTGGACTTTCTCGAGGACATGCGTCTGTCCAAGGAGATCCTCGACCGCAACGCCGAGGCCTACCGGAAAATCCGCAACACCTGCCGGTATCTCCTCGGCAATCTGTACGATTTCGATCCCGGGCTCCACGTGGTCGCCCCGCGCGACATGGAGGAGATCGACCTCTGGGTCCTGCATCAGCTCAACCACGTGATCGCACGGATGCGCTCGACGTACGAACGCTACGAGTTCCATCTCGCCACGCAGGCGATCCATCGCTTCAGCACGGTCACCCTGAGCGCCTTGTACCTCGATGTCCTGAAGGACCGCCTGTACACCAGGCCGCCCGACGACCGGTCGAGACGATCGGCCCAGACCGCCATGCGGCTGATCCTCGACTCGCTGGCGCGGCTGATGGCGCCGGTGCTGTGCTTCACCGCGGACGAGGTGTGGCAGGCGCTCCGGGGCGGGCGCTCCGGCGATCCCGTCGACGAGTCGGTCCACACGCAGGAGTTCCCGGTCGCGCTGGATCTGCCGCAGGACGACGGGATCGAAACCCGCTTCGAGCGGCTGCTGGAAACTCGCCAAGTCGTGCTGAAGGCGCTCGAGACGGCGCGCGCGGAGGGACGCATCGGGAACTCGCTCGAGGCGCACGTCGTGCTCCGGGCCACGGGCGAGCGGCTCGCGCTCCTGCAGCGCTACGCCGGGTTTCTCGAGGACCTGTTCATCGTGTCGGGGGTCACCGTCGGGTCCCCGCCCGCGACCGCCGTCCCGGGCGGCGAGGATGAGCCGCTCTCGGTGAGCGTGGAGCGGGCCGAAGGGCGCAAGTGCGAGCGCTGCTGGCATATTCGGAAGGATGTCGGCCAGGATGCGGAGTTCAAGACCGTGTGCGCGCGCTGCGTGCGCGCCCTGCAGGCCATCCTCGGCACGCGGAGGGCGGGGGTGTGAGCCGCTCCACGCTTCTCCGGATCGCCTACGCGCTCCTGACCCTCTCCGTCCTCCTCCTGGACCAGACGACCAAGGCGATGGTGGTGTCCCGCATGACGCTGTGGTCCAGCGCGCCGGTCGTCCCGGGGTTCTTCCACATCACGCTGGTCAGGAACAAGGGGGCGCTGTTCGGGCTGTTCCAGGATCTCCCGGACCCTTACCGCGGCACCCTTTTCACCGTCGTGCCCGTCCTGGCGATCATCCTGATGCTCGTGTTCCAGTACCGCACCACCATCCACGACACCGCGACGCAGACCGGGCTGGCGCTCATCCTCGGAGGCGCGTTCGGGAACCTCGTCGATCGCCTGCGTCTCGGCTACGTCACCGATTTCCTCGACGTCTTCGTGGGGGATCACCACTGGCCGGCCTTCAACGTAGCCGACTCCTGCATCTCCATCGGAGTCGCCCTCCTTCTGTTCGACCTTCTGGCGCGCGGCTGGCATCGAGAGCCGGCGCTGCCACCCGGGTGCTGAGATGTATCCTGTCCTGTTCGATCTCGACCTCGGACGATTCGGCAGGTTCACGGTCGGAACCTACGGGCTGTTCTATGCCCTGGGATTTCTGCTGGCCCTCCGCCTGGCGGTCGCCCTGGCCCGGCGCGATGGAATCGACAGCGCCCGCATCGTGGACCTCGGGATCGTGGCGCTCCTGGCCGGCTTCATCGGCGCGAAGCTGACGCTGTACATCATCGACGCGCGCTACTACATCGCTCACCCGGTGGAAATCCTGAGGAATCTCCGCTCGGCGGGTGTCTTCTACGGCGGGTTCGCCCTCGCGGCGGTGGCGGGGCTCCTGTATGTCCGCCGCTACCGCCTGCCTGTCGGGAAGGTCGCGGACCTCGTCGCCCCGCCCCTGGCCCTGGGCCAGGCGATCGGCCGCATCGGATGCCTGATGGCCGGCTGTTGCTACGGTCGGAGCTGCAATCTCCCCTGGGCGGTCACCTTCAGCGACCCGTCCGCCTTTCAGCTGACGGGGGTGCCGCTCGGCGTTCCGCTTCACCCGACTCAGATCTACCACGCCCTCGCAGACTTCTTGATCCTGGCGGCGACCCTGTGGTTGCTGAAGCGACGCCGTTTCGAGGGCCAGGTGTTCTGGGCGTACGTCCTTCTCTACGCGATCCTGCGCTTCGTCGTCGAGATCTTCCGGGGGGACGCGGCACGCGGTGTGTTCTTCGGCGGGAGCGTGTCCACGTCGCAGCTGATCGCCGTCCCGGCCGCGCTTATGGCCACCTTCATGCTGATCCGTCTCGGCCGCGCCCGCGGCACCACCGTCGCAGGGCGGCGGACTGCGTGACACGATGACGGGATCGCCCCGGTCCAGCGGGGCCGGGAGCCCGAAGAGCCTCGATCTCCCCCGGGAGGCCCGCGGGGAGCGCCTGGACAGGGTCCTCGCCTCTCTCCTTCCCGGGGAAAGCCGGGCTTCGTTGCAGCGCCTGATGCGCGACGGACGCGTGCGTATCCTGGGCCGGCCGGCGCGCCCCTCCTACACCGTGCGCGGGGGGGAGCGCATCGAGATCGAGATTCCGCCTCCCCGCCCCTCGCATCTCGAGCCCGAGGCGCTGCCGCTCATCATCCTGCACGAGGACACCGATCTCCTGGTCCTCGACAAACCGGCGGGACTTCCGGTCCACCCTGGAGCCGGCGCCCGCCGCACCACCCTGGTCAACGCCCTGCTGCATCACTGCAAGGATCTCTCCGTGATCGGGGGAGTCGAACGGCCGGGAATCGTGCACCGGCTCGACCGGGAGACGTCCGGCGTCCTTGTGGTCGCCAAGAACGACGCCGCCCATCGTTCGCTTGCGGCCCAGTTCAAGGCGCGCACCGTGAGGAAGCTCTACGAAGCCCTCGTCTGGGGCGATCCACGCGGGTTGGACGGCGTCATAGACGGGCCGATCGGACGTCATCCTTTCGCCCGGGTCAGGATGGCCGTCCGTCCGGATGGCCGCCCGTCTCGTACGGTCTTCAGGATCAGCACCTCGTTCGGCGAGGTGTCGTTCCTGGAGATCGAGCCTTCGACCGGCCGGACGCACCAGATCCGCGTGCATCTGAGCTTCATCGGCCACCCGATCGTAGGCGATTCGCTTTACGGAGGCAGGCGCCCGCTCCAGGATGCGCCGCGCGACGTAGCCGAGGCCCTCGCTGCCTACGCGGGACTGGCGCTGCACGCAAGGCGCCTCGGTTTCGCCCACCCGCGGAGCGGTGCGTGGCACGAGTTCACCGCGGCGCGTCCGGAGACTCTTCAGTCCGTTCTTGACCGGTTGAGTCGGGGCGCGCCGGGCGGGCCGTCTGATGAGGCGGGATCGCCATGAAGAAGGAGTTCGCCCTGATCGGGGCGGGGAGGCTCGGAAGGACGCTCGGCCGGCTCCTGATGCGGCACGGCTACGCGCCGACCGGATTGGCCTGCCGATCCTTGCGCTCGGCGCGCCAGGCCCGCGCCTTCATAGGCGCCGGAGAACCGACGGCCTCGAACGTGCAAGCGGCGGCCCGGGCGGGGCTCGTCCTCATCGCCACGCCCGATCGCGAGGTGGTTCCCGTGGGGCGCGAGCTCGCGCGTGCCCGCCTGCCGTGGGCCGGGCGCGTCGTGGCCCATTGCAGCGGCGCCGTCTCGTCGGCGGCGCTCGAGCCTTTGCGGCGGCGGGGTGCTCTGGTGGCCTCGGTGCATCCGCTCGCGAGCATCGCGGCCTCGCGCTCCGACACGGACTTCCAGGGGACTCCGTTCGCCATCGAAGGGGACCCGCGCGCCGTGCGCGTCCTCCGCAGGCTGGTCCTCGATCTGGGAGGCCTCCCCGTCACCATTCCACGCGAGGCCAAGGCTCTGTATCACCTCATCGCCTGCACCCTCTCGAACGACCTCGTGGCGTTCCTGGCGGCTGGCTTCGAGGCGGCCCGCGGCCTGGGGCTGGGAACACGACAGGCGGCCCGCCTCTATCTTCCGCTGATCCGCGGGACCATCGAGAACGTGGCGCGGCTCGGTCCCGTCAAAGCCTTGACGGGACCAATCTCCCGAGGGGACATCGCGACCCTTCGCCTGCACTCCGATGCACTGCGCACTCTTCCTGCGGACCTGCGGCGCCTGCACCGAATCCTGGCGCTGCGCTCCTCCGGGCTGGCCTTGCAGGCGCGCACCATCACACCCGAGATGGCCGGGCGGATCGCGCGCCTGCTCAGCACCCTTCCTTGATCTGACTCCGGCGTGAAATTACATTCGGGAAACGGGTCCGCCGGCGCGGAGTGCCGGTCGGTAATCACGTGCGTGCCGGGCGCCATTCGAGGTGAGGTGCGATGACTTTCGCTGGCCTGCAGGCGCTAACCGAAGGCCTTGCACATTCCGTCGGGGAAGGTCGGACTGGTCATCCCCGGAAGGCCGTTGCACTGCGGGTCGGCAGGCGACCCGGTCCACAGGAAGCAGCAGCCGCACGAGTCTCCGTTGCAGGCGAACTTGCCGAAATTGGAATCGGTGACGCCGACCAGCTTGGTGGGCCAGGTGGTCAGGTTCCCTTGACGATCGACCGCCTCGACCGTGAACGTGAGGGTCGACCCAGGTGGCGCCGAGGCGAGTGTTTCGGCTCTGTCACGCATGATGCAGTCTTTCAGGAGGGGTTGGACCTGACTGTTGACAAACGCGATCCTGCGCGTCCAGACGTCATCCTTGGCGGTGATGTCACCCGAGGTCACATCCCACGATGCCAGGGTGCAGTCGCAGGAGCCATCCGGATTGACGACACAAACATCCCCCACGGCGATGTTCTGCTGAGTGTTCTTGAACTTGCTGAATTGCCCGTCATCGAAAAGGACGAGCGTGGTTTCGGTCCGGGGGCTAGAACCGGTCGGGGGCACATAGCTCGCTCCCACCAGGAGAAGGTTGTTCTGCGCGGTCGTCGAATTGGGATCGGTCACGGTGACCTTGAAGATTGCTTCCCCATAGGTCCCCTCAATGAATATCCCCGGCTCGGTCGTGGGATTGTTGCCGATGAAACCCTTCCCCGCGTCGCTGTCGTACGTCCAGCCACCCCCGGCCATGGCCTGAAGGTCGGCACCGGCGCCGAGGTAACAGGCCTGCCTGACGACGATTTCAGTGAAGTCACACATGATGAAAGCCTTGGTGCCGAAGCCCGGCACCTCGTTCCCTGTGTCGTCGATATGGTCGAAGTTCACCGACCTCATGATGGGTGGATCGCCGAACAGCCGGCGTTCGGGGGCCGTGTCCTCGGTCTTGCTGCACGACAGAGCAGCGAGCACGGCCACGGGAAGAATGGCGGAGCGGATGGTCCTCGACGTCATCAGTTCGAAGTCTCCAGGGCGTCGGCGGCGTGGGTCGCGACGCGAGCCCGCGCTCGGGGGCGTCGGTGGCCCGGAAGGCCCGCAAATCAGCGACTTGGAGCGAAAAGGCACCGCGAACGCGGGCTAAGTGTACGGGGAGCCCCTGGTGGTGTCAAGGTCATTTCGGGCGCCTTGCGGCGCGCATACAGCATCGTGATCGGCCGCCATTCGGGCAGCGGACCCGGCCCCCGGATCGTGACCTCCGCGGGGGGGTCGCGATGAACGGAAAGAGCATTCTGAGCGGCGATCTGGGCGCCATCAACCTCGCGGACATTTTCGGTCTCCTGGGAATGTCCAAGAAGACGGGCGTCCTGAGGCTCATGCGCGGCGCGGAGACCCGCTCGCTGCACTGGGAGCTCGGTGAGATCGTCTTCGCGCGATCCAACTCGGTTCGCAACAGTCTTGGAAATTTCCTGGTGCGCAAAGGCATCATCACCCCGGAGCAGAACGCGGTCTCGGCCTCCAAGATCGACGAGACGACCCGGCACGGAAAGGTTCTGGTCCGGATGGGCTTCATCACGGCCGACCAGCTGCTGTGGGCGGTCAAACAGCAGGTTCTGGAGATCGTCTACTCCCTGTTCCACTGGCGCTCGGGTCTGTTCGAGTTCCTGGAGGGAGCGACTGACGCCAAAGAGAAGATCACCCTGTCGATGTCGACCACCAAGGTCATCATGGAGGGGATCCACCGCCTCGACGAGTGGGCCAAGATTCGCACCCTCTTCACCGACGACTCGCAAATCCTGGAAGCGGCCATCGGCCCCGAGCAGGTCGGAGCCCGGCCCGACCTCGGCACCGAGGACAAGAAGCTCCTGGCCCTGGTCGACGGCTCGCGGACCCTCGCGGAGATCGCCGGTCTGGCGAGACAGGGCGAGTTCGAGTGCTACTCGGTCCTGTTCAACCTGGTCTCCGCGGGCATCCTGCGCTTGCGCGGCGTTCAGGCCCAGGCCAGGCGGGCCGCCCGCTGAACCCGGACGACGGACCACCGCTTCACGCCGCGGACCTCTCCAACCGGACCACGCATTCCACGTGGTGCGTCTGGGGGAACAGGTCGAGCGGCACGACCGACCGCAGTCGGAAGGAGCCCTCCCCGACGAGGATCCCGAGATCGCGGGCCAGCGTGGCCGGATCGCACGAGACGTACACGATGCGCCTGGCTGCGGTGCGCGCCAGGACACGCGCCGCACCCGGGGGCAGACCGGTACGCGGCGGATCGAGGAGGATCGCGTCGAAACGCGTCTCCTCCAGAAGCTCCGCGAGTCCCTCTCCCACGTCGTGACACAGCCACCGGACGTTCCCGAGCCCCGCCCGGGCGGCATTGTCGCGGGCCGCGGCGACCGCCTCGCGCGACACGTCGATCGCCACGACCTGCTGACAGCGGCGGGCCATCGCGAGGGTGAAGAACCCCACACCGCAGTAGAGCTCCAGCACGGTCTCCTCTCGTCCCGCCTCGAGCTCCTTCTCGACGGCGCCGCGCAGGAGGCCCCAGGCCGTCGCGTTCGGCTGGAAGAACGCCCCGGCGGGGATCTTCATGCGGTCCCCGTCGACCTCCTCGAACAGATGATCCCGCCCGTGCAGGATCGACGCGCCGAAACTCCGACCGTGACGGTCGTGCTCCCGGCGCACGATGCCGACGATGCGTGGAAAGGCGCGCGCCGTTTCGCGCGCCAGACCCAGGAGCGCGGGAGGGTCGCCCCGATGCGTCTCCAGCGTGAGCAGGATCTCCCCTGTCGTGCGCGCCATCTGGATCCCGGCGCGACGCAGCAGACCCCGGCGCCTTCGTGGATCGCGTGGCGCCAGTCCCTTCTCCGCGGCCCGGCGCTCCAGGAAGGCCCGGATCCTGTTGGCCGCCTCGGGGATCAGGAGACAGGTCTCGACCGGCACGATATCCGCGGGATGGCCTGCCCTGTGCAGCCCGAGCCCCGACCGGCCCTCGCGCGACGCGCCCCAGTCGAAGTCGATCCGAAAGCGGTACAGCAGTGGATCGCCCGCCGCCACGGCCTCCCGCACGGGAGGATCCGAAAGACCCGCGACCCGCCGGAGGAGGGCGGTGACCTGCCCGCGCTTGGCCTCCGCCTGGGCCGGCCGGGCCAGGTGCTGCAGGTCGCAGCCGCCGCATTCACCATAGTACCGGCACGGAGGCGCGACTCTCAGGGAGGAAGGCGCGACGATTTCGATGCTCTCCGCATCGGCGTAGCCCTGACGGACACGGCGGATGCGCGCACGCACGGTCTCATCCGGCAGGGCGTTGTCCACGAACACGACATAGCCGGACACGCGGGCGACACCCTGGCCCCCGAAGGCCAGGTCCACGATCTGAAGCGTGAGCTCGTCCCCTTGGCGAACCGGCGGCGACACTCGACTCATCCTCCCGCCCCGGTGCCGCCTCGCGCGGGCGGAACGATCCGGAGTCCGCGCGCCCGCGACGCGCCAGGGGGCGCGGCCCGGAGCGGTTGTTCGGCCCGCCGGCACGACCTATATTCTCCCCGCACCATCATGAGGTGAGAGTGAAGCGCCCGCCAAGACTCGATACATCCCAGGACGAGCCGGACTCCGACGACCCCGCCCCGCAGGCCCCGAGGGCGCGTTCCATGCGGGACGTCGCGCCCAAGGACACCTGGACTCTGTTCAAGATCATGGGCGAGTTCGTGGAAGGATTCGAGACGCTCCGTCCGATCGAGCCGGCCGTCTCCATTTTCGGCGGGTCGCGCGTGCGCAGAGGCTCGCGTCATTACCGCAAGGCCGTCCAGGTGTCCCAGGCGCTCGCGCGCGAGGGGTTCTCGATCATCACCGGAGGAGGACCCGGAATCATGGAGGCCGCCAACCTGGGGGCGCGGCGGGGCGGCGGCCGATCGATCGGTCTGAACATCAGGCTGCCCTTCGAACACCGTCCCAACCGGCACATCGACACCCTGATCAATTTCAACTATTTTTTCGCGCGCAAAGTGATGTTCATCAAGTACGCCTGCGCCTACGTCGTCTTCCCGGGCGGATACGGAACTCTCGACGAGGCGTTCGAGGCGCTCACCCTGGTCCAGACGCACAAGGTGGACAATTTCCCCGTCATCATGATTGGTCGCGCGTTCTGGAAGGGAATGGTCGGCTGGATGCGTCGTGAAATGCTGGGAGGCGGAATGATCAGCCGGGACGATCAGCGCCTGTTCACCGTCACCGACGACGCCCAGGAGGTCTGCCGTCTCGTGCGCGAGGGGTGGCGGCGCCGTGCCCAGACCAACGGCCATCACCTGCGCACCTAGATCCCCGACCCGTCCTCTCGCTCCGCCTCTCAGTGAACCCGCATGTCCTCCTCCGGGACCGACATGTCCAGGAGCGGCCGGCGGCCGGCGAAACCGTCCGGAATTCGATGCCAGTATCCGATCCCGGGCTCACCGTACTTCCAGCACAGGAACACGATCTCGTTGTTGAACAGGCACGGAAAATCGATCAGGCCCGCCTCCGGGCCGTTCACCAGGCAGCCGCTCGCGTGAATCTGCTGCACCAGTGACTTGACCCTGTCGAAAAGCCGCGGAGCGATGCCCCGCTCCTCCAGATGCCTGGCGAGCTCCGGGCTGCCCGGTGGCAGGTCCGATTGTCCGGCCGCGCCCTCGATTTCCGTCCTGATCTCGCGGAACGTGCCCAGCAGGTCCTCCACGACCGGCCGGAGACCCGGTATCAATGCGTTCGCCTCATCCACCGTGAACAACCGCGCGAAGCCCTGTGTGGCGCTCATCGAGTTCGATCTCCCCATGGCGCTGATTCTATCCGGGCGCGCGCCCGCTTACAAGCGACCCGGCCGGGACTCCTCCGGCGGCGTCGGAAGAGTCCCGCTCTCGCGCAGGAACAGGCAGAGGTCGACTCCGGGCCGGAGCGGGTAGATGGACCGCGCGTAGCCCGGGCCCAGGAGGAGTTCCACCTCATCGGCCGCGTCGGAGCGCGCGATGACCACCGGGGCGCCGGGGCTCTCGGTGACCTTGCCGAAGTAGCTGACATCGGTGAAGTCGCGCAGATACCAGTTGAGCGGAAGATAGTCGGGGGACAGGATCTCGATCGGCAGGTCGCGTCCCTCGGGACGACTCCGCGCGAAGTCCTCGATCCGGGCCACGAGACGATTGACGTCGCGCCGCGTCTGCACGTAGACGAGCTCGCTCGTCCGATCGTCGTCGTAGCGCACGAACGACACCACGTAGGCCCGGCGCGCGGACATCCCTGCAAGCAGGGCGACCAGGAGACAGGCGAGCCGGCGGCGCGCTCCGCCCGATCGTCCTTCGTCGGCCGCGCCGACGTCGGGGAGTCCCCCGGTGAACACCGTCCCACCGAGGAGTGCCATGGGCAGGACGGCATTGAGGACCAGCCAGGGCGTCTTGTAGGGGATGGCGGAATAGGCGAGGAGGATGGCGCCGCTCCACCCCGTGAGAAACATCGCGAAGCGCTCACGCCTCCACAGGGCAATCGCAGTCCCCAAGACGGCCAGAAGGACGATCGCGGGCTCCTCCCGACCCAGGATCGCGAGGTAGTACCACCACGGTTTGCCGTGACCGTCGGCCCGCACTCCTCGCGCTCCCCACAGACGGATCGCCTCGAACGGGCGGACCAGCGCGGCGAGGTCGGTGAAGAAGTCACTGTAGAACGCGAGCGCCACCAGGCACGTCGTTCCGAGACACGCGACGATGGCCGCGCGACCGGGTCTTGGCAGGCCCGCGCCCCTCGACACCAGGAGTCCCGTGGCGAGCGCCAGGAAAGTCAGGCAGGCGGTCTCCTTCGTGGCGATCATCCCGCCGGCCGCGGCCCCGGCCAGCGCGAACAGCGTCGTCCGGCCCGAGACCGCCCCGCGGACGGCGGCCGTCACCAGGAGCAGCGTCAGGACGCCCAGGTAGATCTCATGGATGTTGTCGCGTGAGTAGTAGACCAGTGACGGGGACACGGCCAGGAGCACACCGGCGGCGATGGCCGCGGCGCGTCCCAGCTCCCGGCGCAGGAGCCACGGCAGTGCGGCCATGACCGTGCCCAGCAGGGCCGGTGTCAGGCGCAGCACGACCGTCGTCGTCCCGCACAGGAACAGCGGCACGACGCTCAGAACGTAGAGCAGCGGGCCGTGGTAGTTGGACGGGTCGTACTGGTAGACACCCTCCCGCAGCAGGCGGAGCAGGAAGATGACGTTCGTCCCCTCGTCGTGATGCAGAGGGCGGAGGTCCAGGCGCGGCAGGCGCAGGCTCCCCGCGAGCACGAGCAGGAGCCAGGGTGCCGCGCGCTCGAGCGCGCCGGGTCCGGGAGAACCGCCGTCCGGCCGCTCGCCGTTCATCGAGTCGCCCGTGCGCACACATCGTCGACCGAGTAGACCGCGGTCCCCTTGCTCGCGAAGACCGGCCGGGCCAGTCTCCCGAAATCGTCGACCGATGGGCCGTAGCGCAGCCTCTCGAGTCCGCCCGCCACGATCCATCTTGCGCCGTACCGGCGCAGTCGATCGCAGGCCTCCTGCGATCCGGGACGCGTGTAGACGAGGACGATGTCCGCCGTCCGTTTCTGGATTTCATCCCAGCCTCCCCGCCAGATCGCCTCGTGATTCCCCCAGCCCAGGACCGAAGGCACTCCGCTGAAGGTGGAGATTCTCGACGACCAGGTGTACGGCTCCCCCGTCTCCTCCACGAGCGCCTCCGCACCGCCCGCCGAGCGCGCCAGGAAGGCCGCCGCATCGGCATCCCCCGGGAGTCGAGCCCGGAACAGGGCCTCCGCGTCGGCGCCCGGAAGGAGCGCCGCGCGGGCCGCTCCCTCCTGACGCGCCGCCTCGTTCCGGCGCACCCGCAACCAGGCGGCCGTGCCGTACACCGGGTAGACGAGCGCCGCCCCCACCACCAGGGCCACGACCGCGCGCCCCGCCCACCGGCGGACGTCGAGCCTCGACCGGACCGGGCCGAGGAGTGATTCGATCCAGAGCGACGACGCCAGGGCGAGGAGCAGCCACGAGAAGCGGTAAAGCTTGAAGACCGTGTTCATGCGCGCCAGCGGTGTGGGGGCGAACAGATCGCGGACGTAGGCCACCTCGCAGAACAGCGCCGTCAGAAGGGCGCAGGCGCCGAACGCCACCGCCGCGCGATGAGCCGCACGGTCATCCTCCCCGGGACCCGGCCGGTCGCGGACCGTCCGCAGCAGGAGGGGCCCCCCGAGACAGAGAAGGAGTACGAAGGGACCGTACGCCATGAACCACTCTCCCGGAGCGCTCCGTACGGCGACCCGGCCGAGGCCGTGCCCGCCCAGCGCCAGTCCTTTCAGGAAGGGGATGAACAGCGGCCACGCGAGCGCCGCCGCGAGGAGGATGGACCCGATCCGGGCCGTTCGATGACGACCGCCCGCGCACGCGGCGATCAGCAGCGCGGAACCGAACAAAAGAGGATAGTCCCAGGGGTGCGCCGCCAAGACCGCCCCGCCCAGGAGCGCCAGGGCCGCAATGCGCCCGGCGGGGATGAAGCGATTCTCCGCCCCCCGGCCGGCGTCGGCGTGAGCCGGCGCATTCAGCGTGACCGCCAGGACGAAGGCCAGGGCCGTCACGAGGATCGGCATCGCCATGACGTACGGGTGCGGATCCCCCCACAGCAGGCTGAACCACGGGAATTCCGTGATCGTCCCGTCGATGGCCCGCGAGGACGCGAACCAGTCGAACGCCGCGGGTCGCAGGGCCCGGAGGCCCTGCCTCAGCCATTCCAGGTTGCCGGCCCCGAGTGCGAGAAAGGCAGCCCAGATTCCGCCGCGGGCGCGTCCGGTGAGTGTCACGCCGATGGCGAACGCGCCGGTCCAGAGAAGGGCATACGGCAGGGCGATCGCGCTGCCGAGCATGCGTGCCGGATCGGCGCCGCAGGCGCGCACCAGGAACGCCACGAGAGCGTATCCGAAGTGGTAGTACGCCGCCTGTCCGCCGGCGAACCAGGGATCCATGAGCGGCAGTCCCGGGGAGCGCAGGCAGGCCCGGAGAAAGGCGTAGTCCATGAAACGCTCGCTGTCGGGATCGACCGCCGGGTTGCGCTCCTCCAGGAGGACGAAGAGCAGCATTCCCAGGAGGAACAACGCCTCGGTGCAGGCGATGAACGCCGGCAGGCGGCGCGGCAGACCCGGCGCGGAGAGCTCCGCCAGGGCGCCCCCGATCCCCTGACGCCGTCGCTTCAGGAGGGACGGGATCCAGCCTGCCGCGGCGACCAGGACCAGCGAGCCGAGGGCCAGCGGCGTCGTGAGGGCGCGGCCGGACATCCAGGCCAGGATCCACGCCACCCAGGCGATCAGGACCAAGCCGAAGCAGCGGCCCACGGCATAGCCGCGGTCGGGCAGCGGGGCGAGAAGCCGTCGGACCATGGGAAATACGGCCCAGCCGCAGAGACTGACGATGACATAGGCCCGCAGCAGCTCGGACATGCGGGGGTCAATCCCCCAGGAACACCATGTCGAGCCGGCGCTGGCGCGGTCCGTCGATTTCCACGAGGAACAGGCTCTGCCAGGTCCCGAGCGACAGGGCCGAGTCCACCACCGGAAGCGTGAGCGAGTGGCCGAGAAGGACCGCGGTCAGGTGGGCGCGGGCGTTGTCGTCCACGCGGTCATGCTGGAATCCCTCCTGCGGCTTCACGAGATCGATCAGGGTCGCGACCACCCGCTCCAGGTCGCGCCGGAGGCCCGGCTCGTCCTCGTTGACGCACAGGCCGCACGTCGTGTGCGGCACGGTCAGAACGGCGAGCCCGCGGGTGATACGGGCCTGTGACAGCGCCTTCCGCGCCTCCGCGGTCACGTTGACGATGGCAGTCCTTGAGTCGGTCCTGATCTCGATCGACGCATTCGCGATCTGCACGGCTCTTTCCCCGCGGCGGGTTACTTTCCGCCGCCGATCAGGAAGGCCGCCGCGAGCGTGAAGTCGATCGAGAAAAACGGGTCGCGGTTGGTCACCTTGCCGTCTCCGTGCCAGTGGTAGCCCCTAAGGTCGAACCGGAGCGCGCCGCGCGGCTTGACGAAGTACTTGAACCCTCCGCCGAACCTGAGCGACGTCGAGCTCAGGCTGTCGGTGCCGTTGTCGATCCCGATGATCCCCAGACCAAAAGTCGCGAACGGGATCATCTTTTCGTGCCCCTTGATGAAGTACATGCGCAGATAGTCGGCGCTGATCTTGGTCACGTCGTAGGTGAGACCGGACACCCGCGAGTTGTTGGCGCTGACCAGGTCGTAGCTGCCTTCGAGCTCGTGCATCGCCTTGAAGTGGTACCCGCCGCGCGCCCCCCAGCCGACCCCGGTGTCGATATGGGAGCCGCCGGCATACTTGCTCGACACCACGTAGGCCCCGAACTCCCAGGTCTTATCCGTGTCGCGGGCGAAGACATGCGCAGGACCCAGGGCGGCGGCGAGGATCACGACCAGACAGGCAGGCAGGACGCGGCGGCGCGCGGGTGACATTGGGTTCCTCCCATATCCGGCCGGCGGACGGGACTCTCTTCGTCCGGCCGGGGACGCAGGAGTATGTCCTGCCGGGCCCACGGGATCAACTGGAAAATCGACTCGCCATCGGCCCGCGTCGTTTCTGCAGCAACGACCGAAGGCCTCCTCCGGCGGGCACTTGACAGAGACGCGCTTCGCGGCTACACACGCCTCTGTGAAGCGCGGGACGATCACGATCGTTCTGGTCCTCGCGGGTCTGGGCGGCCGCGGCCCTGGAGCCCAGGACACCGCGGCCGGACCTGCGGGAGCCCCGGTCCGCAGCATCGAGGTCGAGCTCGTGAATCCGCCGGGACGCCCGGGGACAGAAGCGGTCTTCCCGGCGGAAACCCTGCGAAGGGAGCTGCGGCGTGTCGCCGCGCAGGAGTGCGACGAGCACGCCGTCGAGGACGCGCTGGCGCGTGGGTACAGGTTCCTGGGGTACGTGCCCACGCTCACGGTCACCTGCACCGCGACGTCGCTGCGCGTGCGGGTGCGGGAGAGCAGTGCCATCGTCGGCCTCATCACCTTCGACCCCGCTGACCTGTCGCGCATCGGCGTCAAGCCCGATCCCGATTTCGAGGAGAAGCTCCACCTGTATCCCGTGCCCGCCGACGCGCCGCGCGCGGTGCTGCGCAGTCTGCTGCTGACGCACGAGGGTGACCTGTACAATTTCGAGCGCTATCGCGCCGACAGCGAGGCGATTACGAAACTCGGGTACGCCGTCGCCTTCATACCGGGCCAGCCCGCGGAGGGCTCCGATTACCCTCGCGGCGCCTATCTCCTGCAGAGTCTCACGCCCCGCACGCCCACCTCGAAGGGGGGCCACAAGACCAACTACATCGGCGGGACCGCATCGTACGGGCCGCGGGCGAAGGGGGCGGCGGGTCTGCTGTACGAGAAGGACCAGCTGTTCGGAAACTTCGATCGAGTCAGCGTCTCCCCCACCTACAACTTCGCGGCCGGAGGCAGCCTGTCCTACGACGCGCCGCTTCTGGCCCTGCGCGAGGCGCCGCGCCGGCTCTACGACCTCGAGCTGAGCCTGTTCTCCAATTTCACCCACAATCGCCAGCTCGGAGCCGTCGAGACCGACCAGCGTCAGACCGGGTTCTCCACGACCGTCGGGATCCGCCCGCTGCACCTCGAACCGCCGCATGCTTTGAGACTCGAGGTGGGTCTGAAGAGCGAGCGCACGGCGCTCGACCAGGTTCCCGCGGGAGAGGAGGAGGGCTCCACCGACACGATGGACATCGGCGCGACCTACGAATGGCGCCACACCTACGGCCGGCCGAGCCTGACCGCCCGGCTGACGCCCCGCGTCGATTTCTCCCTGCGCGCCCGCGGGGGCGAGAGGACCTTCGTGAGACCCGGCCTCGACGCAACGCTGCACGCACGCTTCCCGTCCGGGATCGAGACCCACCTGCACGCGGTCGGGGGGACGATCGATCGGCACGTCCCGTCCTTCGAGCAGTGGAGCCTTGGAGGCGCGAACACCGTCCGCGGCTTCCGTGAGGACTCGTTTCTGGGACGCAGCCTGGCCGCCGTGCAGGCGGAGATCTGGTTCCCGTTCCTGCGCCAGGGACCGATCGCCCCTCCACCCGAAGGACAGCCCTGGGACCGGCAAAACGCGCCGTTCGAGCCGCCCGCGGCCCGTCTGTTCAAGTGGGCCTTGTTCGCGGATGGAGGCTACCTGTCCGGCACGACCGTGGGCGGGGCGGCGGAGATCGCCGGTGTCGGGATCGGTCTCCGGTTCCTCGTGCCGCACCATCCGTTCGTGGTGAAGGTCGACTACGGACGGGGGCTGGGGACGGACGGCGGGCACGCCTTCCCTTACGTGTCGCTGGCCTACCGCTACTGACGAAAGAGACCGGCCCGGCGGCTCATCCGCCGGTGCCCGGCGTGAGCGCCATGCCGCCGAGGATCGCCGCAATGCACAGACCCTGCAAGGGGCCGATCCGCTCACCCAGCACGAGGCGCGCGAAGATCACCGTGATCACCGGATAGGCGCCGCTCAAGGGCGTCGTCAGGGACACCGGTCCGTAGCGCGTGGCGACGATGAAGCCGATGTCGCCGCCGGCCAGCATCCCCATCGGAACGAAGGACCGCGTCCACTCGCTCGCGCCCGCCGATCCCCGCCGCCCGCGCGCGACGCCGTACAGCCCCAGCGTCGCCATGCCTCCCAGGGTGCTGAACACCAGGACGTTCACTTCGTCGGCGCCGGGAAGGCGGTACGCCGCCTTCAGAAGCGTCGACGAGCAGCCCCAGAGGAGAAGGGCGACGAACGACAGAGGAATCCAGCGCGGATCGGTGATGGACTGCCCCGCGGGGGACGGAGCGTAGGACAGCCCGAGGCACCCGAGGATGACGAGCGCCACCCCCGCGTACTGCAGGAAGGAGAGTTGCTCGTGCAGGAACATGCGAGCGAACAGGATGGTCAGCGCAGGGTACGCCGCGCTGAGGGTCCCGACGATGGCGATCGGTCCGTGCACGATCGCCTGGAAGTAGAGCAGCCAGCCCAGGCCGTCGAGCAGGTAGGCGACAAGGCAGAACGCATCGAAGCGCGCGGCCGCCGACGAGAAGAGTTCCGTCCTCTGAAACAGTGCGTAGTACGACAGGTTCAGCACGATCTTCGCCACGACGAAGTAAAGACAGAAGCGGGCCGGCGGCACTTCTGAGATATATTTCTTGACCAGTCCCTGGCCGATCCCGTAGAGGAACAGGCTGACGAGCGTCGGTACGAGCCAGATCGCCATCGCGCGCGGTCTCCTCGAGGGGCGGGTGCGGGGGCGCCGCATCTTAGTCGAGCGTCCCGGCGCGCCGCAACGGCGGACGAAGCGGGGCCCCGCGCGAGTGGACGGTCATGCCCGGCGATCAGGAAGCCCAGCAACGGAAAAACGATCTGATGCGGCTCCTCACCGAGCGCCGCCGTGAGACCGAGACACGCTACCGCCAGGCCCTGTCGCAGCAGACTTCAGGCTCGGCGGCCGGTGACAACGAGGGGGTGCACGGCTGGAAGGCCAGCCGGGAGGGCGGGGCCGATCTCGCCGTGCTCCAGACCCTGGATCGAACCCTCCGCCAGATCGACGCGGCGCTCGCCCGATTGCACGCCGGTGGGTACGGCGCGTGCTCCTCCTGCTCGGACCCGATCCCGCTCGCCAGGCTGCAGGCGGTGCCGTTCGCCACCCAGTGCGTCCCGTGCCAGGAGCGCAGCGAGAGGAATTCTCGTTGAGCGACGCTCCCCCGGCCGGGCGCTTCAAGGCGCGCGCCGGACTCCTGGCCGTCATGGGCCTGATCTACGCCTCCGGGTGCGGCGGCCCCTACGGGACCGAGGACTACATCGGCCAGGTCGGTCCCGGACTGACCATCCTCCTGCTGTTCGTCCTCCCCTGGGTCTGGAGCGTTCCGATGGCCATGGCGACGGCCGAGCTGTCGACGCGGCGCCCCGTGGAGGGCGGCTATTACCGCTGGGTGCGGGAGATCTTCGGCGAGTACTGGGGTTTCCAGGCGGGCGCCTGGGCGATCATCGCCTCGTTCCTCGACAACGCGCTCTACCCCGTCCTGTTCGGCAAGTCGCTCGTGCACTGGTTTCCCGACATGCCGTCGTGGCAGCAGAACCTGGCCGCGGTCGGATTCATCCTCGTTCTGACCTTCCTGAACTACCGGGGCATCGAGATCGTCGGCGCGACCTCGGTGTTCCTGAGCCTGTTCCTGATGGCGCCGCTCGTCTGGATCGTGATCGTCGGGGCGCTCCACGCCCACTTCAATCCACTCGCGCCGTTCCGCGCCCCGGGGGTGAACGGCCTCGACGGCTTCGGCTCCGGCCTGGCGCTGGCGATGTGGTACTACTCCGGGATGACCGAGATCAGCACGGCCGCCGAAGAGGTGAAGCGGCCGGCCCGCACGATCCCGCTGGCGCTGGTGCTCATCGTGCCGATCATCATCCTGAGCTATTCCGCCCCGACCCTCGCGGGGCTGGCGGCGGTCGGTCACTGGGAGGGATGGACGTCGGGCTATTTCGCCGAGATCGGCCGGATGCTCGGCGGCCGGCCCCTCGAGACCTGGACGTTCCTCGGCAGCGTGGCGAGCTACATGGTGATCTTCCTGGCCTACCTCGTCTGGTACTCCCGCCTCTGCTGGGCCATGGCCGAGGACCGATCGCTGCCCAGGATTCTGTCGCGGCTGCACCCGCGCTACGGGACTCCCTACGTCGCGCTTCTCCTGTACGCGGGGATCTACTCAGTGCTCGTCTGGGTCCCGTTCGAAAGACTCCTGGTGGTGGACATGTGGGTGACCGGGGCGTACTGCACTCTGACCCTGGCCCTCCTGGTGCGTCTGCGCTCGAGGGCGCCCGAGCCCATCTCCGGGTTCCAGGTGCCGGGAGGCAAGGCGGGCGCCTGGGTCGTCGTTCTCCTGCCGGCGTGCACCTGGGTCGTGGCGCTCTACGCCACCGCGCGCCAGGACTGGTTCGCCGGCACGATCGCCCTCCTGACCGGTTCAGTCATCTACGCGATCATGAAGCTGGTGCGTCGTCGCGAGACCGTGCCGCCGGCCGCCGGCTGACGCTGCGACCGCGGCACTCACAGGCGATCGAGATCCTCCCGGCCGATGTTCGGCAGCCACGGCCAGATCTCGTACTGGGCCGTCCCCGTCGCGACGAAGGGATCGTCGTCCCTCACCCGGTCGAGATGGGAAGGGGCCTGCTCGTCAGGAACACGCAGGAGCAGCAGACCGCCGTTGCGCGGGTCGAGCGGACCCGAGGCCAGGAGCCAGCCCTTCTTCTTCAAGTCCCGCAGGTAGTCCCGGTGGGCCTCGACGACCTTGAGAACCTCGTCCAGCGGCTTGCGATATCGCACGATCGCGATCGCGTACATCGGGTCCTCCCTCCTCGAAATCGGCCCGTAAAAGGCAGGTTGACCGAAGCGCATCCTGGTCGTATAAATGATGGAACGACGTTGGTCAATTCTCTCCCCGCTCGGCGCCGCACCCGCGGGAACCCAAGAGGAAGGAGAGAAGCCCATGCCTCCACACGTTCACCGATTCGCCCTCCTGCTGGCGCTTCTGTTCGCGACGTCAGGCGTGTCTTCGGCCGCCTACCGGGGATACGTCGAGCTTCCCTGGGTGCCGACCTTCTGTCTGCAGGAGTCTCATTTCCTGACGGATCCCTGCACGGGGAACCCTCAGTACCTGCTCGACGACCGCGGTGCTGTCAACATGGATCCCTATCTGTGCGAGTACGTCGCCGTGGACGGACCGAACGTCGGCATCGAGTGTCAGATCATCGCACCGCAGTCGGTCCTCGTGTCGCAGCCCCCGTGCCCCATCCCGTTCACGGATCTCTGGATCAGCGCCGACACGCCTCCGCGCGTGAATTGGAACCATGTCACCTGTGCCGTCTCTCACGATGTCATTCGCGGCGATCTTCCGGGGCTGTCCTCCGGGGGATCGATCATCGATCTGGGACGCGTGTCGTGCCTGGCCAACGACGTCCCGCAGGCAGCCTGGTGGTACGTGACCGGTCCGAGCGACCCGGAGTTGCCTCCGCTGGGATCGGCCTATTTCTACCTGGTGCGCGCCTTCGGGCTTCCCAGCGGCGACACCACCTACGGACATTCAAGCGATGGACAGGAGGAGATCCCTTTCTCCGGGGACTGCCCGCTCTGACGCGCGCAGGTTTCAGCAGGGACTGAGCTGGCAGCCGCCGGCGACGTTCTTGCAGTTGTAGGGCGAACCGGAGCTCTTGCAGCTCGGCCCTCCACCCGGCCCCTTCGAGCAGGCGCGGAATTCGCAACGCTGCGCCGCCAGCGCCTGGACTGCTCCCAGGTCGGCCAGCGCAGAGAGGTAGGGCATCGTCGGCTTTGGCGACAGACTGCTGAAG